>ERZ773177.242-NODE-242-length-54014-cov-15.3014_pt1 | contig 54014 bp, 49 predicted proteins | sample MGYA00580534_ERZ773177 | MGnify/ENA primary metagenome ERZ773177 (study PRJEB29015, sample SAMEA2737872) | human gut metagenome | biome: human gut; feature: human-associated habitat; material: faeces | place: China | collected 2012 ...
CCGCCGTGCTGGAATAGCCGCTGGAACCCGCCGTGCTGTAATCGCCGCTGGAACCTGCCGTGCTGGAATAGCCGCTGGAACCCGCCGTGCTGTAATCGCCGCTGGAACCCGCCGTGCTGTAATAGCCGCTGGAACCCGCCGTGCTGGAATAGCCGCTGGAACCCGCCGTGCTGTAATCGCCGCTGGAACCTGCCGTGCTGTAATTGCCGCTGGAACCCGCCGTGCTGTAATCGCCGCTGGAACCCGCCGTGCTGTAATAGCCGCTGGAACCCGCCGTGCTGGAATAGCCGCTGGAACCCGCCGTGCTGTAATAGCCGCTGGAACCCGCCGTGCTGTAACGGCCGATGGAAAAAGGTTCTTTACCCTTCACCCGATTAAAAACGGCATTCACCGTAGCTTTTACCAACCCTGCAAAATTCACCTCACTTTTCACCGTCAGCTCAGTGCAAGCCAGTTTGCTGTCCTCTTCGCTTTTATCCACGCTCCCGCCGCACTCGACCTCAAAAAAGCGCGGGCTATCCCTCAACGGGTAGTAGCGCAGCACATCAAACGGGTTCTCGCAAGCATGCATTCCGGCATTGCAACAGTCGGCCTTGTCCTCATGGTAGGTCTCGCCGACCTCGTACTGCTTGCCACGGCACTGCATATTTTTGTCCATGGCCTTGTAGGCGATGATCTTTTCGCTCATGCTTATACCTCCTTAACAAACTTCCCGGAGGTAGTGGTGTTCCTCTGGGCAGCGGCTGCGGCAAACAAACTGGTCTGGCCGTTGGTCTGCTGGATCAACATCACGGTGTTGGTGCTGGGCTTCCAGCGCTGGATATACTCCACCGCCTCGTCAAAGCGCTTGCGGGGGATGTTGCCCACGCTGTTTACCCGGAACCAGTCCTGCACATCGTGGTTGCACTCGCTGTACACCTTGCTGCGCACGTGGTTGTCGATGTAGGCCGGGGTGTCCTCGCCGCCAAGCGCCGCGATGACGGCCCGGCTGATGGCCTTGCGCAGCACACGCTGCTGGTTGTAATCCACCGTCATGGTGTTCTCTAGCGCCGTGAGCCGCTCTTCTTGCCGCTGGGTGCGGTTGTCCAGCATAAACAGCGCCTGCATCTCCTTGCTGAGCTTGGGCATCATGTAGCTGCCCGTCTTGCGCAGGGCGGGCAGCACCTCGCTGGTGACCCACCGCTTAAACCGCACTGCGCCTTCCAGCTTGCTGCCAAAAATCAGGCTGTACACGCCGGATTCGTTGATGATGGTCATTCCTCTCGGAGTTTCAAAACTGTCGTTTTGGCAGTTTTGCTTGTCTTGCTCGTCAACGTGCTTTTTCAGCGCTCCGAACGTGTCGCTGTAGCCCAGCGCCGCCGCCACGTCCTTGCCCACGAACCACGGCTCGCCGTTCTGGTCTACCGTGCGGATGTCCCCAAACTCGGGGCTTGTGAAAATTTGAATGTTTGCCATGCTTAATTTTTTTCCTCCCTGATTTTAATAATGTCACTCACGGCGGTTTCCATTTTCTCACGGATGCCGCGCGGCTTGCGCTGGCCATTCAGGATCATCGAGCAGTAGCTCTTTGTCCAGCCCAGATGAGCGGCAAGCTGTTCCAGCGTGACTTTGTTGTTGTGCATTCGGCCAATCAATCGGCCAGTCCACGGTTCAGGCACTCTTCCACCTCCCTGTTATGTGTTAATAAATTGACAACGGCGCACCGATTTGTTATACTGTTCAAGCCTTAGATACCGGCAAGAAAGGAAGTTCGATGCAAATTGAAGGACTTTTTGAACCAGCCTGTTCCAGACACGAGCAAGTGCGTTCTGGTGACAAATCGGTGAAAAGTCTGTCTGTGAAGCGACCACAGGCAGATTTTTTCTTGTCGCCGTGTCAAAAGCAGTTGAAAAAGTTAACAGAATGTGCTACTATGTAGTTGCAGACACATAGATAATATGGCTTGAGCGGATGTCCGCTTGGGCCGTGTTTCTTGTTAGCTTTTTTAACTACAAGGGCATTATACAGCTAGCGTAGTTAGTTGTCAATAAAATTCACTAACTTTGCTAGCTTTTGTATGCTTGCACAAAAGAGGGAGCGCTTTTATGAGCAGTTTTTACGAGAAGTATTTACAGCTTTGCGTTGCTCATGGAGAAAAGCCGACAGCCGTTGCAAAGAAAATTGGCCTTTCAAATGCGGCTCCATCTGGGTGGAAAAAAGGAAAGGCCCCCTCGGATGCGACAAGGCAAAGCATAGCTGCTTACTTTGAAATCCCTGTCGATGCACTCGATGAGAATCCAGCGCAAAAAGAAAAGCCCAGCACCGTCGGAGAGATAGACTTGAGCGGTCTGTCTCCTGAAGATGCTGAGCTTGTGCAAAAGATTCTGAACGCTTCGGAAGCGAAAAAGAACGCAATCCGGGAGCTGCTCTGAATCAGCCGTTTAGAATATCGAGGACTTTCTGACGAAATGCAGGGTCGCTCTTAAGCTTTTCGATGATTTTTCTGATTTCGTCCGGGCTGAAAGATGTGTCCTGCATTTTGCTTTGTCCTCCTTATATAATTGTTATGTGTGAGGTGTTGTGGTATGGCACGAGGCGGCCGCAGGAAGGTATCTATTTATACTCAGCGAGACCGCGCAAACAAACGGTGGCTTAAAAAAGTCGGGAAAGCAATCACGCCAAGCAAACGCACACAACGTGCAATAGCAGAAGCTATATTTTCTCCCGTTCCTTCTAGCTCTACAATTCAGAAAAGAGCGCCGTACAAGCAAGCACCCGTAAAATGGAAAGACGCAAGGCCTACGCTTTTGCAATGGGCTGGTTGCTTTGCTATTGGTTTAATTTGCTTGTGTCCCATACTGAGCATCTGGAAACCTTCTTTCAATATTTCAGAAATTTCCCTTTTGTTCGTCGCTTTCTTTGCCTTTCCTTTTTTGGTTGCAGCACTTTGCGTTGTCGATTATAACAAAACTAAATATCGCTCTTACCATTCGGGAGACACCGCAGCTGCTCCAGATACTTTTGATTTCCCTGCAATGGAAAGCATTGATAAGATCGCCCCAGAAGAAACAATAGCAGAAATCGACCGGATGAACGCCAAGATTTTCATGGATGAATTTCAAGATTCCATGAATATCATGCAGAAAACGGCAGACCCAGATACTTTTTTCTCTCGGTATGACCTTGCTTTGGAACGTCTCGACAACATGATAGAGCTGCAACAGAAGGGAATAAAATTCACCTGTGACCTTCCAGCCTTGAAAGCTCAGGCGCTTGACCAGGAAACCACTGCTGAAACTGTAAATGTACTGATAGATAATGCCTATGCAAAACAGGTTCAGAAACTTTCCGCTCTCAAGACTGAGCGTGGCCGCTCAAACTCTACGCAAAGATGGTATGCATCTTTTGAGCCGTTTTTAGACCGAATGCCACTCTGCTCTAAAACGTATCTTGAAATGAAGCACACCGCTTTGCAAGAGGTGTAACCAATGGATTTATTTACAGCGTTTTCGTTTATGAATGGCGAAGAACCACCAATTCCGGCAGAAGAACAAAAGTATTATCAAGAACCGTCCTATTATAAGGATTATGTTCCGTCTTTCGCTCTTGATGCCGTGAATGGTATGCGTCGAGTGGTTCCGTTTGCAGAGCAGATGCAAAATCAGCCCTCTACCGAGAATGGATTATACCGAACTGAAATTGCATTGCTGAAATATTGCTCATATGGAACATATCCGCACCCGAGATATGGTTATCCGGGCCTTTGGTGGTTTGAGTATGGCATAAAAAATGTTGGCTATCATCTTCAAACGCTGGAAAAGCGGGGCTTTATCCAGATGAATGAAAAAGGCAAGTATTTTTTAACCGAAAAAGGGAAGTCTGAGCTCGAATCCAACATTTCGATGCTCGATATGTAGGTTACAACTGAATTATACAACTGTTGATTGTAATGCGTCAAGCGCGTTTAATCGCGCAAAAATGCGCGAAAAATTTAGCATTTGCGCTGAATCGCTGAAATTTACGCTGACTTTTTGCTAAATACGCGCGTTTCGTGCGAGCAACGTGCAAAATATGCACGTTGCTATCCGTGGTTGCAAGGTTGTTGCAATTTTTGCAACAGTTCAACGGCAAGCTCCCCGCCGGGTGCGTCTGCTGCGGCCTTGAGCTGCCGGAGATCCCCGGACTTGCGGGTCACAAAAAGTCGAGCCCGGGCCTGTCCCTCGGGCGGCATATCCTCATAGCAGGCCAGCGCGGCGCGGATGTGGGTGCAAAACAGCTTCATCTTGTCCATCTTTAGTCCTCCCAAGGTTCAGGTGTTCGGGCCGTGCCGGTCAAAATGGTGGCAGGCATCCCGTCAATGATGGTCATTTCGTTTTCTTTGCCGTTTCTTTGCTCGAAATCCATTTTATTTCACCTCTGTTTTTGTTCAATTTGTCCAACTTGTTTTAGATTTTACCATTTTATGGGAAAACTTGAAGGACTTCCGCTCTGTCGAGTGGCATGGGTTTTTCCCATGTCACTTTTTGTTTTTATGGCATGGAAATTTGTGAGGTTATAATTGATGAGCTACTTTACTGCGGAAAAGCTTGGTGTCGCATTGGCGCGGGCCAGAGTCGCGGCTGGCTTGAGCCAAGTCGACATGGCCCGCCGGATCAACAAGGGAAAGGCTACGATCCAGAGCTGGGAGTGCGGGGCGTCCAGCCCACCAGCTGACAAGATAATGGACTGGTTCGAGGCTTGCGGGACTTCTCCGCTCCCCGCCATGCAAGAAATGCTGCACCCAGAACTTTATAAAGAGCCCGTACAGCGCAAATCAGACGAAGAGCTGGATGAGGCGCTTACAGAATACTTTCGCACAGCGCCGCGAATTGTAAAAGAGATGGTGCTGTTTATCCTTTTGGGCCGACATGGCAGCTATCCACCGGCGGTGTTTGCTGAGGTGTGCGCGAATCTGCATACTCCCTTGCAAAACAAGGTATCCGTCTGCGGCCAAATACTGGACAATTACGGGTTTGCCGTGGCTACAGGAACAGACCCGATCCCGTGGGAAGTCCAGCCTCCGGTGAGTCTGCTGCAGTCGGCATACCAGGCGGGAAAAGAGGCCGCGAAGAGCGGCGAGACCGACTATACTGCAAAGCGAGGTGAAGAGCGTTGAGGTGTATTCGCGCCTGCTGCCGTCGGGAAATACCGGACGATGCATCTTTTTGCCCCTACTGCGGCAAGAAGCAGCCCGAAGCCGCCCCGCAGCAAAGAAAAAAGCGCCGCCGCCCAAAGGGCAGCGGCAGTGTATATAAGTTGAGCGGGACGAGGTCAAAACCGTATGTGGCCCTGACAGCCAAGCGAGACGTTCTGGGGACGTTTGCGACGCCGGGTGAAGCAGTACAAGCACTGGACGCTTACAACGCCCAGAACACCCCCGCAGCGCGTCTGAAATGCACTTTTGCGGATGCCTATGCCCAATGGAAAGCGCAGCCCAAATTTGACAAGCTCAGCACTGACATGAAAAAGGGTTATGAGCTGGCCTATGCAAAGGCTGCGCCGCTGTATGACCGACAGCTTCGGGAATTAAAAGCCGCAGACTATCAACAGGTGATTGACCAGATGGTGGAAAAGGGCCTCTCCCGCAGCTCCTGCGAAAAGCAGCGCACACTTTTCAGCCAGATCTGCGAGTGGGCAATGGCTCAGGACATCATAAACAAAAACTATGCCATGCTCTTGCAGCTCCCAGCGGCTACAGGCAAGGCAGAGCGAACCTTGACCGCTCAGGAGATCGAGCAGATAAGCAGCCGACAAGACGACCCGAAGCTTGGGCAGACAGCACAAATCGCAATGGTGCTGCTCTACACCGGTATGCGTATCGATGAGCTGCTCTCCATGCGCTGCGACGATGTGCATCTAAAAGAGCGATATATGCAGGGCGGTGAAAAGACCGAGGCGGGCAAAAACCGCATTATCCCTATTTTGGACCCCATTTATAAAATTATTGCCTTTTGGATGCTTGACAGCGGCTATGAGTGGCTGATACCGTCCAAAGCCGGTACAAAGCTGGACAAGCGCAACGTGGCTACAAAGTTTCGGGCCTTGATGCAGGAGTGCCACATAGAGGGGGTGCATCCGCATACGCTGCGCCACACGGCCAGCAGCAAGATGGTGGAGTGCGGCCTGGAAAAGACCGCCGTGCAGGCCATCTTGGGTCACAAAAATTTCTCCACCACAGCAAACAAGTACGTCTCCCACAATGACCCGGATTATCTGTTGCAGGAAATGCGAAAGATGAAGTATTGATTTGTTAGATTGTTTGTTAGATTGTCACGTTCATCCAGGATATTTTAAGGCATTTCAAGCAAAAAGAAAAACGCACGGACGATTTGTTTTTATCGTTCGTGCGTTTATTTTTGGAGCTGGTGACAGGAGTTGAACCTGCAACCCACTGATTACAAATCAGTTGCGCTGCCATTGCGCCACACCAGCGAGTATCATTTGCACAGGGTACTTTAGTAGAATACCAGAAACCTCCCCGATTGTCAATATCTTTGTCCGGCCCCGGCCCCGACGCCGGCAATACCATCCGAAGCCGCGACGGCAAAAAGCTGCTGGACGAGGTCATCCACCTCATGGATAAAAACAACAAGCTGGGCCTCGTGAAGCTCATAGAGAACGGCGAGAACGTCAAAACGCTGCACTTCCACCCTCTCCCTCTCCGATGTTGCAGCCCTCGGTGCGGACGATACGCCTTTCACCCTCAGCCACAGCGGCTCCACCGCCACCTTCACCGTGGGCGGCGCAGACCACAGCGCACTGCTGAGGTAAGCAGATCACCATCCTCCATTCCTTCCACATAACGACCAAGGCCCCCGCAGTTCTGTTCCGGACTGCGGGGGCCTTGGCGTTTTATTCTGATAAAATCTTACTTCAGCTCCCGCTGTACGGCAGCGAAGTCCTCGAGGGTCAGGGCCTCGGGGCGGATGCGGGCATCGAAGCCCGCCGCCTCGATGGCCGCGATGACCTTATCTTTCGGCAGGCCGAGGCCGCTGGCGATGGCGTTGGCGGCGGTCTTACGGCGCTGGCCGAAAGCGGCACGGATGAGGGCGAAGTAGCCGTCCTCATCCTCCACCTGTACGGCGGGAGTGGTGCGGATGTCCATCCGCACCACAGCGCTGGTGACCTTCGGGGCTGGGTAGAAGCTGCCCGGCGCGGCGGTGAACATCAGCTTCGAGGTGGCGTAGTAGCTCACGGCGCAGCTGATGGCGCTGGACGCCCGGGTGCCGGGGGCGGCGGCCAGACGGTCGGCGGCCTCCTTCTGCACCATGACGGTGAGGTTCTGGATGGGCAGGCGGTCGCCCAGCAGCTTCATGACGATGGGGCTGGTGATGTAGTAGGGCAGGTTGGCGCAGACAGCCACCGGCATCCCGGGGAACTCCTCCTCGATGAGGGCGCGGAGGTCTACCTTCAGAACGTCCTGCAATACCAGCTTGAAGTTATCCACGCCCGCCATGGTCTCGGCCAGCAGGGGCGGAAGGCGCTCGTCCACCTCGATGGACACCACCTTGGCGGCGCGCTGGGCCAGCTCTTTGGTCAGCACGCCGATGCCGGGGCCGATCTCCATCACGCCCCAGCTCTTATCGACGCCGCTGGCGTCCACGATCTTGGGCGGCAGGCCGGGATTGATGATGAAGTTCTGTCCAAAGCCCTTGGAGAGCGCGAAATCGTATTTTTCGCACAGGGTGCGGATAACGGAGAGGTCGGTCAGCTCCGGCATAGTGGTTTTCCTTTCTGTTTCTTGCTAAAACAGCAAAACCTCTCCGTCACGCCTGCGGCGTGCCACCTCCCCTATCGAGGGGAGGCCTTGGCATTCCGCAAAGCTTACTCTCTTCGCCAGAGGCTCCCCTCGGTAGGGGAGCTGTCTGCGAAGCAGACTGAGAGGTTGAGCTATTTACACGACTAAAATTATTTTCAAGAAGTGTTTACTGCGCACTTGCAGCCTCCTGCTCCCCTTCTGCGCCTGCCTCGGAGGAAGTCTCTGCCTCCCCTGCGGCCTCGCTGGAAGCGGTGCTCTCGGCTGCGGCCTCCGAAGAGGCTGCGGCGGAGTCGGCGGCGATGTCAGCGTCGTTCACGCCGCCCACGGTGGTGACGCCGGTGAGCTGCTGTGCGGTGCTGACGGCGCGCTGTATCTGCGGGTCCGTGTCGAGGGTGTAGTCATAGTAGCTGGCCTGCTCGTCGGCAGTCAGCGGGCGCTCCACGTCCACGGTCAGGCCGGTGCCGTCGAAGCAGGAGCCGTCGCCGCAGATGAGCTTTGCCACCGTGACCACGACGGCGCTGCCGTCCGAGAGGCGCTGGGGGCTGCTCTGGATGGTGCCTTTGCCCATCGTGGTGCTGCCCACGAGGCGGGTGCCGCACAGGGTGCGCAGGCTGGACGCAAAGAGTTCTGCCGCACTGGCGGTGTTCTCGTTCACGAGGCAGACGGTGGGCTGGCTGATGACTGAGTCGCCGGTGCTGCTGCCCAGCAGAGTGCGGTTGCCTGCCTTATCCTCCGCGTAGGCCAGCACGCCTTCCGGCGCGACGAGCTCGATGCAGCTGATGGCGTCGTCAAGGATGCCACCGCCGTTGTCGCGCAGGTCGAAGATGAAGCTCTGGGCGCCGCTGGCGGTCAGGCTGCGGAGCGCAAAGTCCAGCTCACTGGGGGTGGAGTTGTCGAACTGCCAGATCTTGATATAGCCCACATTGCCCTGCACCAGCACGGAATCGACGCTGTTGGCCGTAAAGCCGGAGTGGGTCAGATCGGCGGTGTGCTGGGCGTTCTCGCTGTCCAGCCAGCTTACATTGACGCTCGTGCCGCTCTCGCCCCGGAGTTTGTTCTGGACAGTCTCCACGCTGCCCAGACTTTTGATGTCTGCGCCGTCGATGGTGGTGATGTAATCGCCCCGCTGGAGGCCGGCCTCCTTGGCAGGAGACTCGTCATACACTTTGATGACCTTGGCGTAGCCGGACTGGTCGATGGCCAGCTCCACGCCAATGCCCATCAGCTTGCCGCTCTGGGCGTTGAGCAGGTCGGTGTAGGCCGAGGCGGTGTAGTAGCGGGCGTACTTGTCGCCGGTACCCAGCAGATAACCGGCAGTCAGACGGTCGTACAGCATGGTCTCGTCGATGTCGTAGTAGTCGTTGGCGCGCACATAGCGGTCTACCTCGGCCACCTTGTTGTACATGCTCTCCTTTTCCTTCACGCTGGTGACGGTGTGGTCAAACAGCCGCATCGCCATCAACATCGTGATGGAAAAAGTGACCGTCATTGCCAGAATGACGATGGTCACGGTCATCCCTACGGAAATTTTGCGGTTCATTCAGTGTCCTCCCCCAGTTCAGACCAAAAGCATCAGGATGACACTGCCCAGTACCGACAGCAGGAACACTCCTGCCAGAATCAGACAGCCCACCCGAAGGATACGCTTGCGTTTTTGCTCGTTCATTTCGCCTTGTGGCCTCCTTTGACCCCTCGACTTCAATTACAGTTGTATTATCTTATCGGAATATAACCGCGGGGGTTGACCGCATTGGCCTTGGAGCCGCCCTTCCACACCTCGAGATGGAGGTGGTTGCCGGTAGAGTTGCCGGTGGAGCCCACATAGCCGATGAGGTCGCCCTGGTTGACATACTTGCCCGCCGACGTTGCCACCGAGCGCATATGGCCGTAGAGGGTGGAGTAGGCGTTGCCGTCTGTCATTTTGCCGTGATAGATGACGACATAGTTGCCGTAGCCGCCGCTGGACCAGCCGGCCACCTGCACATAGCCGCTGGCGGCTGCGTAGATGGGAGTGCCTGCGGGGGCGGCAAAGTCGATGCCGGCGTGGAGCTTGTTGACGCCGGAGACCGGGTTCTTGCGCCAGCCGTACTCGCTGGAGATGCGGGTATAGCTCTTGAGCGGGCAGATAAAGCCGCTGAAGCTCAGCTGGGGCTTGCTGGCCGCTGCCGCTGCGATGAGCTTCTGGATCTCCTTCTTGACGGCCTCGTAGTTCATCTCGTCCGACTCGATGGCCGCCTGGGCGTTCTTCTGGGCCTGCTGGGCCTCAGCAGCGCTCAGACGGGCCTCCTTGACGCTGTTGTTGAGCTCGCTCTGCTTGGACTGCATCTGCTTGTTCTGGGCGTCCAGCTCAGCCTTTTTGTTCTGCAGCTGGGTGCGCTCCTCCACGAGCTGGGTGCGGTCGGCCACAAGGGCTTCCTTTGCAGCCTTCATGTTGTCGAGTATCTCGGTGTCCTTCACCGAGATGTCCTGCATGACCTCATTGAAGGTCAGAAGCTCGTACAGATCGTTCACAGACTGGAGCATGGCGACGCTGCCGCCGTCCCGCAGCTCCTGCATCGCGGCCATGTGGCTCTTGAAATCGTCCCACTGGTCGGCGATCTCCTGCTCTTTCCGGGCGATCTCATTCTGCTTGGCGGTGATCTCCTGCTCTTTGACGCCGATGCTGTTCTGCACCTCGGAGATCTGGCTCTTGAGGACGCTGATCTGGCTCTGGAGCACCGAGACTTTTTCTTTCAGCTCAGACTCGAGGGCCTTGGCAGCAGCTTCCTTCTTTTTGGCGTCGCTCAGCTCCGTCTTATGCTGCTTGATGGACGCAGAGATCTTGTCCAGCTTGTTCTGCAGCGAGCTCATACTGGTGGCCGCACTGGCCGGGTAGACCGTCACGCTCAGCACGAGGCAGGCGGCGGCCAGAAAGGCACAGGCGGCGCGCATCATGGCCGAATGGCCCGACGGCTTTGCGTGGCGGGGCGGATGGTGCAGGACAAAGCCTGCGGAATGCTTGTCGTGGTACACAGTAGGCCCTCCTTACACGTTCAGGTGCTTTCGGATGGAGAACATACTGCCCAGACCGCCCACCAGAGCGCCGCCCGCGAGGCTGTAGGTCAGGATGGTGGGCCAGACATTTTCCAGCGGCACCAGAGCCGTACCCATGAGCATCTGCCACAGGCCGCCCAGCGTGGGCGACAGCTGAACGATGTAGGCATAGCCGCCGATGGTGGCAGCTGCCGTCAGGATGCCGGAGAGCAGGCCCATCGTCAGGCCCTCGATGACGAAAGGCAGGGTGACGAGGGCGTTGGTAGCGCCGACATACTTCATGATCTCGATCTCACGGCGGCGGGCAAAGACGCTCAGCCGGATGGTGGTACCCACCGTGATGATGCTGACAGCCATCAGCACCAGCACCAGACCGCGCCCGACCTTGGTGACAGCCTGCTGGACCTCCACAAAGGTGTTGGTCATCTCGATGGGAGCCGTGACGCTGTAGACGCCGCTGATGTTCTCGAACTGCTTGCTGATGGTCTCCATCTGGCTCAGATCAGACAGGGAGACGCGGTAATTGGCCTTAAAGGGGTTGTCGTTCTCGAACTCGTTCAGCAGGGCGGCATAGTCGGACATATAGCCCTTGTACTGGTTGAGGACGTCTTCTTTGGACATATACTGCACCCGGCTCACACCTGCGGTGCCGCTGAGGGCATTGCCCACAGACTGGATGGTGGCGTCATCGGCCTCGGGGTCCACGTAGACCACCATCTCGTTCTGGCTGCCCAGATAACTCACCATGCTGTCCACATTGACTTCAATGAGGCTGGCGAAGATGTTCAGGGTCATGCAGACGCTGAGGGAGGCGATGCAGGCGATGGTCATGGCCCAGTGCTTGCCGAGGTTGCGCACGCCGCGCCGGGTGAGGAACCCAAACGTAGAGATTTTCATACGTGTACCTCCTCGCCGAAGCTGGCCGGAACATCGGAGATGATGCGGCCCTGCTTCAGGGTGATGGTGCGGCGGTTGAAGCGGCGCACCAGTTCATGCTCGTGGGTGACGACAAGCACCGTGATGCCCATCTCGCTGACACGTTCCAGCAGTTCCATCATCTCAAGGCTCATCTCGGGGTCGATGTTGCCGGTGGGCTCGTCCGCAATGACGAGGCGGGGGCTGTGGGCCAGAGCGCGGGCCACGGCCACACGCTGCTGCTCACCGCCGGAGAGGAACTCGGGGTAGACCTTTGCCTTATCTTCCAGATGTACCAGCTCCAGCATGTAGTTGACGCGCTCTTTGATGTCTTTTTTGCCGATATTGGTAACGTGCATGGCAAACGCCACATTCTCGTAGACCGTCATGGTGGGGATGAGGCGGAAATCCTGGAAGATGATGCCCATCTGGCGGCGGAGGAAAGGCACTTTGCCCCGGCGCAGCCGGGCGACGTCCTTGCCGTCCACCATGACGCGGCCCTCGGTGGGCAGCTCTTCGCGGAGGATGAGCTTGAGCAGAGTGGACTTGCCGGCGCCGGAGTGGCCCACCAGAAAGACGAACTCGCCGTCGTCTACATGGAAGTCGATGTCCTCCAGAGCGGGCGTATCGCTCCGTTTGTATATCTTGGTGACATGTTCAAAATCTATCATGAGTATCTTGCTCCTGAAAATTTATTTGGCACAGAAGTTCCAGACCATTACAAAAGAAACCGGCCAGCATCGGGGTCGAGCGGCCGGTTTCGGCGTCCGCAGCCGGAGCGGCTGAGACGAAATATCAATATTTGGCCGGGTTGTTGGACAGGTACTTCTTGACCATGAGCGCTACCTTGAACACGATAGCGTCGTCGAACTCACGCAGATCCAGACCGGTCAGCTTTTTGATCTTTTCCAGACGATACACCAGCGTGTTGCGGTGGACGAACAGACCGCGGCTGGTCTCGGAGACGTTCAGGTTGTTCTCGAAGAAGCGCTGGATGGTGAACAGGGTCTCCTGGTCCAGGCTCTCGATGCTGCCCTGCTTGAACACTTCGCGCAGGAACATCTCGCAGACCGTGGTGGGCAGCTGGTAGATCAGACGTGCGATGCCCAGATTGTCGTAGCGGATAATCTGCTTTTCGGTGTCGAACACCTTGCTGACCTCCATGGCGATCTGTGCTTCCTTAAAGGAAGTAGCCAGGTCCTTCACGTTGGCGATGGGGGTGCCGATGCCCACGACAGCCTTGATGTAATGCTCGCCGGAGAGGGTGTCCACGATGCTGGCGGCCAGCTTCTCCATGTCGGTGCGGTCGATGCCCTTGCGGATCTCCTTGACCAGGACGGTGTCCGTCTCGCTGATGTTGAAGACGAAGTCCTTCTGCTTATCGGGGAACAGGCTGCTCACCACGTCGTAAGCGGAGATGTCGCCGCCGCTGGTGACGCGGACGATGAACACCACGCGGGAGACGTCGGTGGCAAAGTGGAGCTCACGGGCCTTGGCGTAGATGTCGCCGGGCAGGATGTTGTCCAGCACCACGTTCTTGATAAAGTTGGCTTTGTCGAACTTCTCGTCGTGATACTGCTTGATGCTCTGCAGGCTGATGGACAGCACAGCGGCAAACTGGCCCGCAGTCTCGTCCGCACCTTCCACAAAAACGGCATAATCGTTATGCTTTGCGCTGGAGAACTGCTGGTAGGTGTAGCCATCCCGCACGAAGCGGTCACCGGCCGTCAGACGCTCTGCCATAAAGCCCTCGCGCACCTCGCCGATCAGATTCAGCTCCGAGCAGGAGATGACAGCGCCGGTCTCATCCACCACGCCGACCACGCGGTCGATCGCGTCCTTCATCTGGTAGATCACGCTCTGAAATACTCTATTGGCCATAAATGGATACCCCTTTTCCTCTCTTGTGCAAACCGCAGGTGGGCGGGATTGTGATTTTTAACAATTTCGCCGCATTACATTTTATATTTTACACAAAAGAATTTACTTTTGCAACATATTTCACCAAAAAAAATTCTTCTTTCTTGGTGAAATTATCTTTCGGGGTCATTTTCGGGCCAAAAAGGGCCTTTCTGCGTGGTTCTGAGGGCTATTTTACCGGTAAAATGTGATACTTTTTTGAAAACCGGGTGAAAAGCAGTCCTTTACCCCGTGGTAATTTTCGCCACCTCGTCGGCTGTCAGCTCCCGCCACTGGCCCGCAGCAAGGCTCTCGTCCAGCGCAAGCCCCCCGATGGCGTCCCGGTGCAGGGCGTTGACGCCCGCACCGTAGACGCCGAACATTCGCTTGATCTGATGATACACGCCCTGCCTGAGCAGGACGCGGACCGTCCGCCCGTCGGGGGTGAGGGCGGACACTTCCGCCGGCGAAAGGGCCGTGCCGTCGGCAAGGGTGACGCCTGCGGCAAAGCCGGCCTTCATCTCTTCCGTCAGCGGGGTGTCGATGACGACGGTGTAGGTCTTGGAGACATGGCGTTTAGGTGCGAGGATGTCGTGGGCAAAGCCGCCGTCGTCCGTCAGCAGAACGAAACCGGTGCTGGTCTTGTCCAGCCGCCCCGCCGGGAACAGCTCCCGCCGGGGATAGGCATCCCCCACCAGATCCACGACCGTCGTGTCCCGCTTGTCGGTGGAGGCGCTGACGACGCCCTCGGGCTTGTTGAGCATAAGGTAGACGAACTGCCGGTAGGCCAGCGCCTTGCCGTCCACCGCCACGGCGTCAGCCTCTTTCAGCTGGGTGTCCCCTTTCCTGCAGACCGCGCCGTTGACCGTGACGCGGCCTTTCGCCAGCAGTGCCTTCGCCTCGCTCCGGGTGCATTGGGCCGTCTCGGCTAAATATTTATCGAGTCGCATGAAAACTCCTTCTGTGTGCAGAAAAGAGGCCGTTGCCTGCGGCAACAGCCTCTTTTCCTGTAAAATCACGTTTAGACGCTCAGGTTTGCGTGCTGTTCCACAGCATCCGGGTTGGCGTCAAAGATGGGCTTGAGGATGTGAGCGATGAACTCCTCCACCTGCTGGGGAGCACGGCCCACAAAGTTCTCCGGCACAAGGCCCGCCACGATCTCCTCCTTGGTCAGACCAAAGGCCGGGTCGGCGGCGATGCGGTCCACCATGTCGTTGGGCAGACCCTCTTCCTTGACCTGCTTGCCGGCGGCGATGGCGTGCTGGCGCAGACGCTCGTGGAGCTCCTGACGGTTGCCGCCCTTCTCCACGGCCTGCATCATGATGTTCTCGCTGGCCATGAAGGGCAGCTCGGCCATCAGGCGGCTGCGCACGACCTTCGGGTAGACTACGATGCCGTCGGTGACGTTGAGCATGATGTTCAGGATGGCGTCGGCGGCGAGGAAGCCCTCAGCCATGGCAACGCGCTTGTTGGCGCTGTCGTCCAGCGTGCGCTCGAACCACTGCGTGCCGGTAGTGAAGCTGGGGTTGAGCACATCCACCATCAGGTAGCGGCTCAAAGCGCAGATGCGCTCGCAGCGCATGGGGTTGCGCTTGTAAGGCATGGCGGAGGAACCGATCTGGTTCTTCTCAAACGGCTCTTCCATCTCCTTGAAGTTGGCCAGCAGGCGCAGATCGGTGGCGAACTTCATGCAGCTCTGGCCGATGCCGGCCAGTGCGTTGAGGATGAAGGCGTCCACCTTGCGGCTGTAGGTCTGGCCGGACACCGGGATGACGGCCTCGCTGTCGAAGCCCATCTCCTCGGCGATGGAAGCATCCACGGCGCGGATCTTATCGGCGTCGCCCTTGAACAGCTCCATAAAGGAAGCCTGGGTGCCGGTGGTACCCTTGACGCCGCGCAGCTGCAGAGTTGCCAGACGGTGGTCGATCTCGCTGAGGTCCATCACCAGCTCGTTGGCCCACAGGGTAGCGCGCTTGCCCACGGTGGTGGGCTGGGCAGGCTGGCAGTGGGTGTAGGCCATGCAGGGCATATTCTTATACTCCTCGGCGAACTTTGCCAGCTTTGCCAGCACGCCGATGAGCTTCTTGCGCACCAGCTCGAGGCCCTGACGCATCACGATGATGTCGGTGTTGTCGCCGACATAGCAGCTGGTGGCACCCAGATGGATGATGCCTGCCGCCTTGGGACACTGCTGACCGTAGGCGTAGACATGGCTCATGACGTCGTGGCGCACCAGCTTCTCCCGCTCGATGGCGACTTCATAGTTGATGTCGTCCACATGAGCTTCCAGCTCGGCCACCATCTCGGGGGTGATATTGGTCAGGCCCTGCTTCATCTCGGCCCGGGCCAGCGCCACCCACAGGCGGCGCCAGGTGCGGAACTTGTTGTCGTCCGAGAAGATGTACTGCATCTCATCGGAGGCATAACGGGTGGAAAAAGGGCTGATATAACGGTCATGCTGAGACATTGGTTGTTTCCTCCTTGTAGCCCTCTCAGTCTGCCTCCGGCAGCCAGCTCCCCCAAAGGGGGAGCCATTGGCAAACCGGGTAACTCTGCGCTGTCCGCCGGAAGTGTACTGGCACATCAAAGGGCGGGCCTCGCTGCAGAGGGCAGAAGCTTCTCAGCAGGGCATTTTGTCAAGCTGCTGTGAATCTGTACAGCAGGGCACTATCGTTTCCGAAACAGAAAACTTTATTCATCCTGCTCAGACCTGACCGACACGCCAGTGGCTCCCCCTCTGGGGGAGCTGACGCGTAAGCGTCTGAGAGGGCTATTATACCATCAAATCTTGAAATAGTCCACGCCGCCCTCAAAAATAGGCTGATACTTGTCGCCGGTGACGTTCTTGTACAGGTACTCGCCGCTGCGCTCCGAATGGCCCATCTTGCCGAAGACACGGCCATCCGGGCTGGTGATGCCCTCGATGGCGAGGACGGAGCCGTTGGGGTTGTACTTCATGTCCATGCTGGGGCTGCCGTCCTGATCGACGTACTGGGTCGCGATCTGGCCGTTGGCGATGAGGGTGTCCAGCACGCTCTGAGGTGCCACGAAGCGGCCCTCACCGTGGCTGATGGCCACGGTGTGCTGGTCGCCCACGCTGCACTTGGACAGCCAGGGGCTGCCGGTGGAGGCGATACGGGTGCGCACCAGCATACTCTGGTGGCGGCCGATGGTGTTGAAGGTCAGGGTCGGGTCACAGGCCGTGATGGGGCGGATGTCGCCGTAAGCGGCCAGACCCAGCTTGATGAGGGCCTGGAAGCCGTTGCAGATGCCCAGCATCAGACCGTCACGGTGCTGCAGCAGGTCACGGACCGCCTCGGTGACCGCAGGATTGCGGAAGAAGGAGGCGATGAACTTTGCGCTGCCGTCCGGCTCGTCGCCGCCGGAGAAGCCGCCGGGCAGCATGACGATCTGGCTCTCGTTGATGGCCTTGACCAGTGCCTCGCAGCTGGCGGTGACGTCAGCGGGGGTCAGGTTGCGGATGACCAGCACCTCGGGGTCTGCACCGGCGCGGGCAAAGGCGTGGGCGGTGTCGTACTCGCAGTTGGTGCCCGGGAAGACCGGGATGATGACCTTCGGCTTTGCCACGCCGATCTTGGGTGCAGCGGGGGCGGTCAGGCTGCCGTCGATCTTCTCGACGGCGGGACCGGCCTTGCGGTAGGGATAGACGGGCTCGAGCTTGCTCTCCCAGATCTCCTGCAGCTGAGCCATATCCAGCTTGTCGCCGCAGCACTCGAAGGTGTAGTCTGCGGTGGTCTCGCCCAGCAGCTCACCGGCCGGGGCGTCAGAGACCATCTCCAGCACGATGGAGCCGTACATGGGCTTAAACATATCGTGGGTGGTCATGTTGTTCATCATCTTGAAGCCGATGCGGTTGCCCAGACCCATCTTGAAGAGGGCCTCAGCCAGACCGCCATAGCCCACAGAGGAAGCAGCGGCCACCATGCCATCTTCCATCATCTGCTCAACTTTCTTGTAGTTGGCCTTCAGGGAGAAGAAGTTGGGACAGCCGGTCTCGGGGTCCAGGATGGGCCGGATGAGGACGACGGTGCTCTCCGGCTTCTTGAACTCGGTGGAGACGACGCGGCCGGCCTTGCCGATGGCGGTAGCGAAGGACACCAGCGTAGGAGGCACATCCAGCTGCTCGAAGGAGCCGGACATGCTGTCCTTACCGCCGATGGAGGCGATGCCGAGGCCGATCTGTGCATCCAGTGCGCCCAGCAGAGCGGCCAGCGGCTTGCCCCAGCGCTCCGGGGAAGTGCCAAGGCGCTCGAAGTACTCCTGGAAGGTCAGGTAGGCGTCCTCATAGCGGAAGCCGGAGGCCACCAGCTTGGTCACACTCTCGACGACGGCCATCCGTGCGCCCACATACTGGTTGGCGCTCATGAGGTAGGGGTTGTAGCCCCATGCCATGCCGGAGCAGGTGTTGGTCTCGCCGTCCACGGGCAGCTTTGCGACCATGGCGTTCTGGGGGGTCAGCTGGCATGCGCCGCCGAAGGGCATCAGCACGGTGGCCGCGCCGATGGTGGAGTCGAATCGCTCAGAAAGGCCCTTCTTGCTGCAGACGTTCAAATCGCCCACCATGTTCTTCATCTTCTGCTCGAAGGTCACGCCGGCCCACTGGGGCTGCCAGACAGTCCCCTTCTCGATGTGGACATTCTGGTGCTTCTCAGCGCCGTTGGAGTTCAGGAACTCGCGGCTGATGTTGACGATGGACTTGCCGTTCCACACCATGTTCAGGCGCTTTTCCTCGGTGACCTTTGCCACGGGGGTGGCCTCAAGGTTCTCCTCGGTGGCGATGGCGATGAACTTGTCCACGTCCTCAGGGGCCAGAGCCACGGCCATACGCTCCTGGCTCTCGCTGATGGCCAGCTCGGTGCCGTCGAGGCCGTCATACTTCTTGGTGACCTTGTTCAGGTCGATATACAGGCCGTCGGCCAGCTCGCCGATGGCGACAGAGACGCCGCCGGCACCGAAGTCGTTGCAGCGCTTGATCATCTTGCAGGCGTCCTCGCGGCGGAACAGACGCTGCAGCTTGCGCTCGATGGGGGCGTTGCCCTTCTGGACCTCAGCACCGCAGTGCTCGAGGCTGTCCAGCTTGTGGGCCTTGGAGGAACCGGTGGCACCGCCGATGCCGTCGCGGCCGGTGCGGCCGCCCAGCAGAACGATGACGTCGCCGGGAGCGGGGCATTCGCGGCGGACGTGGGAAGCGGGCGTTGCGCCCACAACAGCGCCGATCTCCATCCGCTTTGCCACATAGCCGGGGTGATAGATCTCATCCACCTGACCGGTGGCAAGGCCGATCTGGTTTCCGTAGGAGGAATAACCGGCGGCAGCGGTGGTCACCAGCTTGCGCTGGGGCAGCTTGCCGGGCAGAGTCTCACTGACGGGCTTGAGGGGGTCGCCTGCGCCGGTGACGCGCATAGCCTGATAGACGTAGCTGCGGCCGGACAGCGGGTCACGGATCGCGCCGCCGATGCAGGTGGCAGCGCCGCCGAAAGGCTCGATCTCCGTCGGGTGGTTGTGGGTCTCGTTCTTGAAGAGGAACAGCCAGTCCTCATCCTTGCCGTTGACGTCGCACTTGATCTTCACGGTGCAGGCGTTGATCTCCTCAGACTCGTCGAGGTTCTTCAGGATGCCCTGCTTTTTCAGTTCCTTGGCACCGATGGTAGCCAGGTCCATCATGCAGCGGGGCTTGTTCTCCCGGCCCAGATCGGCACGCATGGCCATGTAGCGGTCGAAGGCCTCCTGCACCACGGCATCGTCGATCTGGACGTCATCCAGAATGGTTCCGAAGGTGGTGTGGCGGCAGTGGTCCGACCAGTAGGTGTCGATCATCTTGATCTCGGTGATGGTCGGGTCGCGCTTCTCCGAGCGGAAATACTCCTGGCAGAACTTGATGTCGCCCAGGTCCATGGCGAGGCCCTTCTCGTCGATGAACTTTTTCAGACCCGCCTCATCCAGCTCGTTGAAGCCGTCCAGCACCTCCACTTCGGTGGGGATGGGATACTCCATCTTCAGGGTAGCCCTGGTGTCCAGCGAAGCCTCGCGGGCCTCCACCGGGTTGATGACGTATTTCTTGATCTCAGCCACCTGCTCATCGGTCAGGGTGCCTTCCAGCAGGTAGACGCGGGCAGAGCGCACCAGCGGGCGGTCGCCCTGGCTGATGAGCTGGATGCACTCGGCGGCAGAGTCGGCGCGCTGGTCGAACTGGCCGGGCAGATACTCCACGGCGAAAGACACGCCGTCGGAGACGGGCAGCTCTGCATAGGTGTTATCCACCGGCGGCTCACTGAACACGGTGGGGACGCACTGCTCAAACAGAGCCTCGTCGATGCCCTCCACGTCGTAGCGGTTGAGCAGACGCAGACCGTTCAGCTCCTTGATGCCCAGCAGAGAGACGAGCTCATTGCGCAGGCTCTGGGCCTCGCCGTCGAAGCCGGGTTTCTTTTCAACATAGATACGATATACCATTGGGAAATCCCCCTTGTTGTCAGCCCTCTCAGTCACCTTCGGTGACAGCTCCCCCAAAGGGGGAGCCACTGGCGTGTCGGTCAGGCCGCACAGCCTGAGAGGAGTTTTATTTTACCAGAAACAGAAGTGCTCCGCTGTCCAGATTCACGACATCTTAACAAGTATTATTGTTCAGAAGCCGCTTTTCTTGACAACAGCGCACTGTATTTTGCGGCATATATGCTTTCAGCAGTCAGCTCAGAGCTTCCCGGCCTGCCAAAGCCTCTCCCCTTGGGAGAGGTGGCATTGCGAAGCAATGACGGAGAGGGCAGGCCCGGTGCGGCAAAGCCGCCGCACAGCGATAAGCAGGCCCTTCGTCAGAGCGATGCTATCGCCATGCCTGCGCATCTTTGTCAGCATCCTTGCCCTCTCAGTCACCTTCGGTGACAGCTCTCCCAAAGGGAGAGCCTTCAGAGCTTCATTTACTGCTTCTCTGCCAGCGCTTTCAGCGCCCGCATCCCGATGTCGGTGCGCTTGTGCAGCTTGTCGAAGTGGATGTGCTCCGCCGCCTCGTAGGCGATGGAGATGGCGCGGGGCAGGCCGGGTGCGGTGGCCGTCACACCCAGCACACGGCCACCGTTGGTGACGAGCTGGCCGTCCTCGGTGATGGCCGTGCCGGAGTGGTAGACCGTGACGTCCGGCTCATCGGGCAGCTGGCCATCCACCAGACCGGTGATGGGCTTGCCCTTCTCGTAGGCCACCGGGTAGCCGCCGGAAGCGAGGATGACGCAGGCAGCAGCGCCGTCGGAGAACCTGACCTCGGTGTCGGCCAGCGTTCCCTCGGTGCAGGCGGTCATGACCTTGAGCAGGTCGCTTTCCAGCAGGGGCAGCACCACCTGGGTCTCAGGGTCGCCGAAGCGGCAGTTGTACTCGATGACCTTCGGGCCGTCCGGGGTGAGCATCAGGCCGAAGTAGAGGCAGCCCTTGAAGGGGCAGCCCTCAGCGTTCATGGCCTTGATGGTGGGCAGGAAAATTTTCTCCATGCACTCGGCAGCGATGGCCGGAGTGTAATAGGGGTTCGGCGCGACGGTACCCATGCCGCCGGTGTTCAGGCCGGTGTCGTGGTCGTTGGCGCGCTTGTGGTCCATGGAGGACACCATGGGCTTGACCACCTTGCCGTCGGTGAAGCTCAGCACACTGACCTCAGGGCCGGTGAGGAACTCTTCCACCACGACGTGGTTGCCGGAAGCGCCGAACTTTTTGTCCAGCATGATCTCCTTAACGCCCTCGGCGGCCTGCTCTTCGTTCTCGCAGATGAGCACGCCCTTGCCCAGCGCAAGGCCGTCGGCCTTGATGACCACCGGGTATTTGCCCTCAGCCTTGATATACTCCATGACCTTGGCGGGGTCGTCGAAGGTCTCATACTTTGCGGTGGGGATGCCGTACTTCTTCATGAGGTCTTTCGAAAAGACCTTGGATGCCTCGATGCGGGCAGCGGCCTTGTCCGGGCCGAAAGCCGGGATGCCGACTGCCGCCAGCGCATCCACCATGCCCAGTGCCAGCGGGTCGTCCTGAGCCACCACGACGTAGTCGAACTTTTCCGTCTCCGCAAAGCCGACCATCGTTTCCACATCGGTGGCCTTGATGTTGACGCAGTGGGCGTCATAGCCGATGCCGCCGTTGCCGGGCGCACACCAGACTTCGCCGCAGTCGGGGCTCTTCTTCAATGCCTTGATGATGGCGTGCTCGCGTCCGCCGCCGCCAACGACTAAAATTTTCTTGCTCATTTTCACGCACCTCATAACTCAACCTCTCCGTCACGGCTGACGCCGTGCCACCTCCCCTAACGAGGGGAGGCTTTGGCATTTCGGAAAGCTTTATCTCTTCGCCAGAGGCTCCCCTCGCTAGGGGAGCTGTCGAGCAAAGCGAGACTGAGAGGTTTTCTTTTTAGTGATGGAACAGCCGGATGCCGCAGAATGCCATTGCGATGCCGTACTTGTTGCAGGTGTCGATGACCTGCTGGTCGCGGATGGAGCCGCCGGGCTGGACGATGGCCGTCACGCCGGAACGGCGTGCGCGCTCGATGTTGTCGCCGAAGGGGAAGAATGCATCCGAGCCAAGGCAGACGCCGGTGACATGGCTCAGGTACTCTTTCTTTTCCTCAGCGGTCAGCGGCTCGGGCTGACGGGTGAAGGTCTCGGCCCAGACGTCGTCGCCGATGACGTCCTCGGGGGTGTCGCCGATGTAAACATCAATGGCGTTGTCGCGGTTGGGCTTTGCCACATCGTCACGGAAGGGCAGGTTGAGTACCTTGTCCATGTGGCGCAGCTGCCAGTTGTCGGCCTTCTGGCCTGCCAGACGGGTGCAGTGGATGCGGCTCTGTTGGCCGGCGCCCACGCCGATGGTCTGGCCGCCTGCGGTGTAGCAGACGCTGTTGGACTGGGTGTATTTCAGGGTGATGAGGGCAATGATGAGGTCGCGCTTCTGCTCCTCGGTCACGGTCTTGTTCTCGGTGACCCAGTTGGTCAGCATGGTGTCGGCGTTGATGGCCAGCTCGTTGCGGCCCTGCTCGAAGGTGATGCCGTAGACCTGCTTGTGCTCCACGGGGTTCGGCTTATAGGCCGGGTCGATGGCGACCACATTGTAATTGCCCTTCTTCTTGCCGGCGAGGATGGTCAGTGCCTCCGGCTCATAGCCCGGGGCGATGATGCCGTCAGACACTTCGTGCTGGATGAGCTTTGCAGTCGGCACATCGCAGACGTCGGAGAGGGCGATCCAGTCGCCGAAGGAGGACATCCGGTCCGCACCGCGGGCGCGGGCATAAGCGCAGGCCAGCGGCGAAAGCTCCATGTCTGGGGCGATGTGGTACATCTTCCGCTCCACCTCGCTCAGGGGCAGGCCCAGGGCGGCACCCGCCGGGGAGACGTGCTTGAAGGAGGCGGCAGCGGGCAGGCCGCAGGCCTCCTTCAGCTCCTTCACCAGCTGGATGGAGTTCAGAGCATCCAGAAAATTGATGTAGCCGGGCTTGCCGTTCAGGACGGTGACGGGCAGGTCAGAGCCATCCTCCATATAGATGCGGCTGGGCTTCTGGTTGGGGTTGCAGCCGTACTTCAGTGCGAGTTCATTCATTGGTGCATCCTCCTTGTGTCTTAGGTTATTCTTCCTCGGCGTCGAGCTTTTTGAGCAGTTCCAGCTCTTCGGGCAGCAGCTCCGGCTCCTCGGGGTCGTCGAGGTCGCTGCACACAGCGTCGTACTTGTTGAAGATCATGTCGCCGCTCTCGCCGGTCTCCAGGTCGATGACCCGGGCGAAGAGGCTGACCTTGTTGTCGGGGTTCAGGTTCTGCCACAGGCCGTGGGCGAAGTCACCGATGGTGCGGGGGCAGGCGAAGCGGAGCGGCTCTCCCTCAAAGCTGGGGATGGGATTGCCGTTGTGCTTGTAGGTGCTGATGAAGTGACCCTCACCGGCCACGGGCTGGGGGTAGTCAAAGAAATAGCGCTGGACGCTCTCACCGTTGCCGTCGGCAGACTTGAGGATGCTCATCTGGTAGCTGCCGTCTGCGTACACCACAGCGGAGATGCGGGGGGTGTAGTTGGGCTCGTCCGGCTCAAAGGTGCGGGTGCGCAGAGCGTCGGCGAAGCTCTTGCCCCGGCTCATCTCGTCAAAGATGGTGTCGGTCTGGTCACCGTTGGTGACGATATGGGTCTTGCCGAGGGTCAGCACGGGGTTATAGATGATGAGGCTGGGGTCCTCGAGCTTGGCCGGGTCGGCAGCCATGGTGCAGATGCCGCCGCGCTCCGGCACCGGGTCGAAGACGCGGTTGCGGCTGTTCTCGCTGCGGCCCATGATGAAATAGCCGATGAACATCTGACGGCCATCCGGAGCCTTTGCCACCGCGATGCCGCGGCCGGGGTACTCGTTCGCGGCCAGATATTCGTTCAGGTTGATCTTTTCCATTGTTATTCTCCTTTATCAAGAGCGCTTTTGGCTCCCCCTTTGGGGGAGCTGGCGCGAAGCGCCTGAGAGGGCAAGCCCGTTTACATCGGGCAGCGTCCTTGCCCTCTCCGTCACCTTCGGTGACACCTCTCCCAAAGGGAGAGGCTGAAACAACGCCCTGCTGTCCTTTACTTTATCTCTCCGCTGCACACCATTGCCACAGCCTTCGGCAGCAGCTTCCATTCAGCCTGCTCCATCACACGCTTCTGCAGCACCTCGGGGGTGTCGCCGGGCAGGATGTCCACGGCCTTCTGCAGCAGGATCGGCCCGCCGTCGCACTCCTCATTGACGAAGTGGACGGTAGCGCCCGTCACCTTGCAGCCCCGGGCCAGCGCGGCCTCGTGGGGGCGCAGGCCGTACATTCCCGGCCCGCAGAAGGACGGGATGAGGGCGGGGTGGATATTCAGGATGCGGCGGGGATAGGCCTCGATGACGCTGGGGCCTAACACGGACAAAAAGCCCGCCAGGACCACAAGGTCAATGTTATGTTCTTTCAGCGTTTTCAGCAGTGCGGCGTCAAAATCCTCACTGGAAGCGTAATCCTTCCGGCGGACCACCACACCCTCGACGCCCGCCTTGGCGGCGCGTTCCAGCGCGTAGACGCCGGGTTTGGAGGCCACGACAAGCCTGATCCTGCCGTTGGGGTTCTCGCCCCGGGCCTCGCTGTCCAGCAGCGCCTGCAAATTGGTGCCGCCGCCGGACACTAACACTGCAATGTTCAGCACAGCTCGACACCCTCACCTTCTGCGATGACGCCCAGACGGTAAGCTTCCGGCTCGCCGTTGGCATGGAGGATCTCCAGTGCCTTGTCGGCCTGCTCAGCGGGGACGGTCAGCACCATGCCGACGCCCATGTTGAAGGTGTTGAACATATCGTGCTCAGAGATGCTGCCGGTCTTCTGCATCAGGTGGAAGAGGGCCGGAGTGCGGACGTCCTCCTTCTTGATGCGGGCGCAGCAGCCCTTCTTCAGGCTGCGGGGGATATTCTCGTAGAAGCCGCCGCCGGTGATGTGAGAGATGCCCTTGACATCCACTTCCTCCAGCACTTTCAGCACAGGCTTGACGTAGATCTTGGTGGGGGCCAGCAGGGCCTCGCCGAGGGTCTTGCCGCCCAGCTCTGCGGGGGCCGTCTTCAGGACGGCGGGGTCGCCGTCGATGTCAAAAATTTTGCGCACAAGCGAGAAGCCGTTGGAGTGGACGCCGGTGGAGGGCAGGGCGATGATGACATCGCCGGGCTTCATGGTCTCGTTATTGAGGATCTTTTCCTTGTCCACAACGCCCACGGTGAAACCGGCCAGATCGTACTCATCCTCCGGCATCATGCCCGGGTGCTCAGCGGTCTCGCCGCCCACCAGAGAACAGTCGGCCTGGACGCAGCCCTCGGACACGCCCTTGACGATCTCGGCGATCTTCTCGGGGATGTTGCGGCCGCAGGCGATGTAGTCGAGGAAGACCAGCGGTTTTGCACCGGCGCAGATGACGTCGTTGACGCACATCGCCACGCAGTCGATGCCGATGGTGTCGTGCTTGTCCATGATCATGGCGATCTTCAGCTTGGTGCCGACGCCGTCGGTGCCGGAGATGAGGACGGGGTGCTTGTAGCCGGTGCAGTCCAGCTCAAACAGGCCGCCGAAGCCGCCCAGACCACCGATGCAGTGCTCGTTCATGGTGCGGGCCACATACTGCTTCATGAGTTCGACCGAACGATAGCCGGCAGTGATGTCCACACCTGCGGCTGCATAGCTTTCCGAATAGCTCTTTTCCATTGTTACTCTCCTAACTTTTTCTCGTCCTTGGGACGGTCATTCAGGTGGCGTTCATGAATATCGGTGGAAAGCACCTCTTCCGGCTTCACAGCGTATTTGCCGGTGAAGCAGGCGGTGCAGAAGCCGCAGTTGGCGTTCTGGGTCAGCTGGACGACGTGCTCCGTAGAGAGGTAGCCCAGCGTGTCGGCGCCAATGATCTCGTTGATCTGGTCCACCGTGCGGCCGGTAGCGACCAGAAGCTTCTGGTCGGGGATGTCGGTGCCGAAGTAGCAGGGATATTTGAAGGGGGGTGCCGAAACGCGGAAGTGGACTTCCTTTGCTCCGGCGTCCCGCAGCAGCTTGATGATGCGGGCAGAGGTGGTGCCGCGCACGATGGAGTCATCCACCAGCACGACCCGCTTGCCCTTGACGGTGCTGGTCACGACGTTCAGCTTGATGCGGACGCTGTTCTCGCGCTGCTTCTGGCTGCCCTGGATAAAGGTGCGGCCGATGTACTTATTTTTAATAAAGCCGATGCCGTAGGGAATGCCGCTCTCCTGAGAGTAGCCAAGGGCGGCATCGAGGCCGGAGTCCGGCACACCGATGACCACATCGGCCTCCACGGGGTGTTCCTGAGCCAGGAAGCGGCCTGCCTGCTTGCGGGCCTCATGCACCGAGCTGCCCTCGATGATGCTGTCGGGGCGGGCGAAGTAGATGAACTCGAAAACGCACATCTGGCGGTCGGGACGGCCGCAGTGGTCTTTGATGGAGCGCAGCTCACCGGTCTTGGTGTCGGTGATGACGATCTCGCCGGGCTCCACGTCCCGCAGCAGGGTCGCGCCCACGGCATCCAATGCACAGCTCTCGCTGGCAAAGACGTAGCCGCCGCCCGGCAGGGTGCCGATGCAGAGAGGCCGGTAGCCCCGGGGGTCGCGGGCCGCGATAAGCTTAGTGGCCGACATGACCACGAGGCTGTAGGCGCCTTCGAGGACGTCCATCGTCTTACTGATGGCGATCTCGATGCTGCCCATCCGCAGGCGGTTGCGGGTGACGAGGTAGCAGATGACCTCGGTATCGGAGGAGCCGTGGAAGATGGCACCCTCGTTTTCCAGCTGGCGGCGCAGCTCCAGAGCGTTGGTCAGATTGCCGTTGTGGCAGAGGGCCATGGTACCCCGGCCATGGCGGACGATCATGGGCTGGGCGTTGGCCCGGATGCGGCTGCCGGAGGTGGCGTAGCGGACATGGCCGGTGGCCATGTGGGCCGTGGGCTTTGCCAGCGAGCCCAGCACCGCCGGGGTGAACACCTCATTGACAAGGCCGAGGTCCCGGTGGCCGTTGATGACGCCGTCGTCGTTCACGGCGATGCCGCAGCTCTCCTGTCCGCGATGCTGCAGCGCGTACAGGGCCGAGTAGGCGGCAGCGGCCACGTCCTCGGTGCCGGCACGGTCATAGATGCCGAAAACGCCGCACTCTTCGTGAAGCGGGTATGCAAAATCAGACATTACAGTTCCTCGATCTCTTTCTGCAGTTTTTCTTCCTTGGCCGCGATCTGCCGGGCCATGGCGGCGCGCTCCGCATCCAGCTTCGCAGCCAGTGCCTCATCGCCAAGGGCCAGGATCTCAGCAGCCAGCCAGGCGGCGTTCTTCGCGCCGTTCAGGGCCACTGTGGCCACCGGGATGCCGCTGGGCATCTGGACGGTGGCCAGCAGAGCGTCCAGGCCGTCCATCGCGCCGCCCTTCATCGGGATGCCGATGACCGGCAGGGTGGTGTTTGCGGCAAAAGCACCGGCCAGATGGGCCGCCATGCCTGCTGCGCAGAGGATGACGCCGAAGCCGTTGGCCCTGGCATTCTTGGCAAACTCCGCTGCCTCGGCAGGGGTGCGGTGGGCCGACAGGATATGTGCCTCAAAGGGGATGTCCAGCGCCTTGAGCTGGGCGCAGGCACCTTTCACCACCGGCCAGTCGCTGTCCGAACCCATAATGACTGCCACTTTACGAATCATCTGTATCCAACCTCTCTTTCTCTATCTCCCGCGACGAAAAACAAAAAAGGCTGTGATGCACTTACACCACGGCCTTTTATTTCATTCTGGACAGACTGGACCCACAGCAGGTTACACGGAGCCCCTGATGCATTCCCGTACCGGGACGGCACATGGTACCCAGCAGCTCATTTCGCATTCTGCTCATCCTCCGCAAACCTCGTTGTCCACGCTGTTCTTCTCCGGCTGAAAAAGAGTTCATGCGCTCTTCCGTCCGCCGTCTGACTACAGTATACGGCAAAAAAACGCCTTTGCAAAGAGCGTTCGGACAAATTTTCCCTTGTGTTCCCTGCTGTCAAAAAACTTTCAAAAATTTTGTGCAGTTTCGACACTGTTTTTCTTTTTAAGTACGACTTATCAGAAAATCTTTTTATAATAAATATCCTCTTAAAGGCTCTCCCCTTGGGAGAGCTGGCGCGAAGCGCCTGAGAGGGCAGGGATGCGAAAGATAGAGCCTCTGCACAGCGCTAATATCTCTCTGACCAAAAGTCTGTTTATCGCTGCGCGGTGAGTTTATCGTACCAGGCTTTCAGAAGATGATCTTTGCCGTAGTCGCCCGTGCGGCCTTGATGAGGTCGGCAGGAGCGCAGCAGACCTGCGTACCGATGCGCCCGCCGGAAACATAGACCTTCGGCTGGTTCAGTACGCTCTCATCGAAGACGGTGGTGTACTGCTTTTTCATGCCCACCGGGCTGCAGCCGCCCCGGACATAGCCGGTGACTTTGTTGATGTCAGCGACGTGTATCATCGCCACGCTCTTTTCGCCCACGCTGCGGGCGGCGGCTTTCAGATCCAGCTCTGCCGCCACCGGGATGACGAAGACGAAGTAGTTCTTGCTGTTCCCCTGCGTCACCAGCGTCTTGTAGACGCAGGCAGGGTCTTCGCCGATGCTGGCGGCGACAGTCACGCCGTCCACGGCCACGCCCTCTTCGTGGGGATATTCATGCGCGGTGTAGGCCACCTTGGCCCGCTCCAGAATGCGCATGGCGTTGGTTTTTGCTTCTTTGCCCATATGTAAGACCTTCTTACTTTGTTATTGTGTGTTTTGCCGCTTTCTCAGTGGCTCCCCCTTTGGGGGAGCTGTCTGCGAAGCAGACTGAGAGGGCTACTTTATTTTACCACTTTCTCTCCCAAAATTCAAAAAATTTCGGAAAGGCTATTGACTTCATGAAACTGAAGTGCTATGCTATGTCCATGCTCAATCACTTCACGATACTGAAGTTTGCAATACGGAAACATCAACGGCAAGGCGGCCTCATCTCCCCTGCCGTACCAGAACAGGAAAAGGAGAACCCGCCATGATCATCGTACTCAAACAGGACGCCCCCAAAGAGAAAGTCCATGAATTCTGCACCGAGCTGGAAGGCATGGGCCTGCAGATCAACGACTCCAAGGGCAGCGACACCCACATCCTCGGCCTCATCGGCGACACCAAGGCCATCGCCGAGAGCTGGGTGCTGGCAAACCCGGTGGTCGAGACCTGCCGCCGCGTGTCGGAGCCTTACAAGAAGGCCAACCGCAAGTTCCACCCGGATGACAGCGTCATCGACGTGGAAGGCGTGAAGATCGGCGGCGGCAGCTTTGCCGTCATCGCCGGCCCCTGCAGCATCGAGAGCGAGGAGCAGATCACCTATTGCGCCCAGCGCGTCAAGGCAGCCGGTGCTTCCCTGCTGCGCGGCGGTGCGTTCAAGCCCCGCACTTCCCCCTACTCCTTCCAGGGGATGCGCAGCGAGGGTCTCGACCTGCTCAAGCTGGCCCGCCGTGCCACCGGCTCCCCCATCGTCACCGAGATCATGAACACCGAACATCTGCCCCTCTTCGAGAACGTAGACCTCATCCAGGTGGGTGCCCGCAATATGCAGAACTTCGAACTGCTCAAGGCTGTAGGCCGTCAGAAAAAACCTGTCCTGCTCAAGCGCGGCCTCGCCAACACCCTCGAGGAGTTCGTCATGAGCGCCGAGTACATCATGGCCGAGGGCAACGAGAACGTCATTCTCTGCGAGCGCGGCATCCGCACCTTTGAGACCAGTATGCGCAACACCCTCGACCTCGCAGGCGTGGTCATGCTTCATAAGATGACCCACCTGCCCGTCATCGTAGACCCCAGCCACGCCTGCGGCCACGCATGGATGGTGCCTCAGCTGGCCAAGGCCGCTGTCGCCGCCGGTGCCGACGGCCTGATGATCGAAGTCCACAACGACCCCGCCAAGGCCAAGTGCGACGGCGCACAAAGCCTGACCCCCGACCAGTTCGATGAACTGATGGGCTTCATCCGTAAGGAAGTGGAGTTCTTCGGCAAGAAGATGAACTAAGTTACGCTTTCAGCGTTGACAATTCACGCTGAAACGATTATACTACAAATAAAGAAGGCACTGTCCAGCAAATGGTCAGCGCTCTTCCGGCATTAAGTCAAAAAGAATGACCGCTTGCTTGGAGAGGCATGGGCGGTCATTTCTTTTTGTTGTTAAAAATGGTCCAGCTGATCTCAAAGGTAATGTAGATCGCCCCGCCGAGAAGCGTGAGCAACAATACGACCTGTTCAAACGTCATGGAACATCCCCCCTTTCGCTCTCGCGTCAGGGGAAGCAAAAAGATATTCGTCTCCACTGGCGCTTCGCCGGAGGAGCGTGACCACCTGCATTTGCAGACAGTGCCTGCCGCCATTTCTGACGGCAGTTTCAGAATATCACAACTTTTGACAAAATACAATAGTGTCTTTCTTGTTCGACTGCTGCCCGCTTTGCAAAAAGGGTCAGCAGTCGTTTTCTTTTCCTGTTATCTGTGCTATACTATAGTGTATTTACAAAAAACTTCACTCTGAAAGAAAGAGGTTCACACTATGAAAGCACATATCGCACGCAACCAGAACGCCGGCGTTCCGCTGGCGCTGGGCTGGAACCTGTCCGCCGCCGACCGGGGCATCCTCGAGGGGATGGCTCCCGCCTTCGGCATGAAGCTGCTGCCCGTCTCCCCTGCCGACGCAGGCAAGACCGTTGCCCAGCTACTGGGCGAGGTGGAGGTCAAGACCTCCCGCACCCTCGTGCTGGAACCGGGTGCTTACCCTCCCGCGCTGGTGCTGGCGAACTTCAAGGAGAAAGACCTCGACACCCTGCTGGACCTCATGAAGCAGGCACAGGTGAACATCCCCCTCAAGGCCGTGGTCACCCCGTCCAACAAGAACTGGGTCTTCGGCGACCTGCTGGCCCACCTGTCGGAAGAGCATGCCACCTTCACCGCTGCGGCAAAGGAGCAGGCATGAGCATCAAGCGTTTCGTTTCCGCTCTGCTGACCGGGGCGCTCTGTCTCGGCGTCCTCACCGCCTGCGGCTCGATCCAGAAACCCGCCTCTTCGGGCGTGAGCGCCGACGCCCAGCGGTACAGCACCATCTTCTACGATGCTTTCGACACTGTCACGCAGGTCATCGCCTATTGCGACAGCGAGGAGGAGTTCTCCCGTCAGATGGACGCTCTCCACGCCGACTTGCTGGAATATCACCGCCTTTACGACATCTACAACGATTATGACGGCGTAGTGAATGTCAAGACCATCAACGACAACGCCGGCGTCGCACCCGTTCAGGTGGATGATAAGATCCTCGGGATGCTGGAACTGGCCCGGCAGATGTACGACACCACAAACGGCAAGCTGAACATCGCCATGGGCAGCGTCCTCCGCATCTGGCACGACTACCGCGAGGCCGCCGAAGCCAACACGAACGAGGCGGACAACAAGCTGCCCGAACAGGAGGCGCTGGATGCCGCCGCCCAGCACTGCGACATCTCCAACCTCGTCATCGACGAAAATGCCAGGACCGTCTACCTCTCCGACCCGGAGATGTCCCTCGATGTGGGCAGCGTGGGCAAGGGCTACGCCGTGGAGATGGCGGCACAGGCCGCTGAGGCCCGGGGCCTGAAAAGCGCCCTCATCAGCGTGGGCGGCAACCTCCGCGCTATCGGCACGAAGCCCGACGGCTCCCAGTGGTCGGGCGGCGTGGAGAACCCATGGAACGCCTCGGACGTCTACACTGCCAGCTCTTCCTACGTCTCCGGTGTCAACATGAGCGACATGGCTCTCGTCACCAGCGGCAACTACCAGCGCTACTACGTCGTGGACGGCGTGCGCTACCACCACCTCATCGACCCGGATACCCTCTGGCCCGCCCGCTACTTTGACAGCGTGAGCGTCCTCTCCCCCGACTCCGGTGCGGCCGACTGCCTCACCACCGGCCTGTTCTGTATGTCCCTTGAGGATGGCCAGAAGCTCATCGAATCCCTCGACGGTGTGGAGGCCCTCTGGTGTACCCCGGACGGCGAAGTCATCCAGTCCAGCGGCTGGGCCGACCACGAGAAAAAGTAACAGAAAGCGAAAGTCCCCTCTTCGTCACGGTTCTTGCTCCAATGACGAAGAGGGGACTTTTATATACTATATATCATGAATATTTCCGCGCGTTCACTTTTCCATGCAGGCATACCTTGCCATTAGGACAGCCCCTCCGGTCAAGAGTGCGGCGACAAGCTCCACCACCCAGACAGATGCCACTGCGCTGAGCAGAACAGACAGCGAGTCGATGACAAAGTGGAACAGGTAGGCCCGCACCAGCTCCATGGGGGCCTTTTTGCGCACCGCCTGGAACACCAGAATCGACAGGCTCAGATGGAGCACCACCGCAATGATCCGCTCTACGCCGCCTGCAAAAAACGTCAAGCTCGGTGTCGTCCACAGCGCCGAAAGAGCCGCTGCCGTGTCTGCCGCCTTCTCTGCGTCAAGAGTCGCCAGCTGTGCAGACATGGTGCCGGAATTTATCATCACGGCACCTGCGATGTTGCTGATAGATGCCACACCGCACAGAAGCATTGCCTCCACGCCGCCGTGTCCGGCACCATACATAAAGGCATTCGAAAAATCCAGCGGCTTCACCAGAAACCTCATGGCGATGTAACGACCGGTCTCTTCAAAAAGAGCTGCCATCAGGCCGCCATAGACTGCGTATAGGATCACGCTTCCGGTCAGCGCTTCTCCGGCCAGCTGGAACACGATGCGATGGATGGCAGCTTCCAGCATCAGCACCATCACGAAGAAAATGCCGCACCCGATAAAGAACGGTGCAGTCTTCGCGCCCAGCTTCTTCTTTGCGTAAACAAAGAGGCCTATGGGAAGTGCGAAGGAGACGACAAGCGAAAACACCATGCCTGCGATGCTTGCCCCGGGTACCATACCTACTGTCATAGTCATCCTCCCTGCCGATATACCATCGGCGTTTTTGCAAGGCCTGCCCCCCGGAGGGGAGCAGGGTCATTCAATATCCAGCTCCGGCGGCAGGTCGATCTGATCGGAGACGTACCGGCCGTTCTTTTTGCGCTGACGCACACACTCGGTGAGGAGATACTCGATCTGCCCGTTCACCGAGCGGAAATCGTCCTCAGCCCATGCGGCAAGGGCCTCATAGAGCTTTGCGTTCAGGCGCAGGGGGATCTGCTTTTTGGGCTCTGCCATCAGTACAGGCTGCCGCTGTTCACGATGGGCTGTGCGTCCCGGTTGCCGCAGAGCACCACCAGCAGGTTGGAGACCATGGCCGCTTTCCGTTCGTCATCCAACTCCACCACTTTGTTTTCGCTCAGCCGGTCCAGTGCCATCTCCACCATGCCCACGGCGCCGTCCACGATCATCTTGCGGGCGTCGATGATGGCGCTGGCCTGCTGGCGCTGGAGCATCACTGCGGCGATCTCCGGCGCATAGGCCAGATAGGTGATCCGGGCCTCCACCACCTCGATGCCTGCCTCAGCCACGTTTTTCTGGATCTCGTCCCGGATGCGGGCCGCCACCACCTCCGAGGAGCCCCGCAGGCTGCCCTCGTCGGCCACGCCGTCTCCGGTGGTGTCCACATTGGGGGCCACATCGTAGGGGTACACCCGCACCACGTTCCGCAGGGCGCTGTCACACTGGAGGGAGAGGTACTCCTTGTAGTTGTCCACATTGAACACCGCCTTGGCAGTGTCGGTCACGCGCCAGATCACGGCGATGCCGATCTCCACCGGGTTGCCCAGACAATCGTTGATCTTCTGGCGGGAGTTGTTCAGGGTCATCATCTTCAGGGAGATCTTTTTGCTTACGCTGCTTGAGGCGAGCTGGCTGTTCTGGCCGCTGACGCTCAGCAGGGCGGCTGCGCCGCTCTCCTTGCTGGTCACGTCCCCGCTCTGGCTCAGGTGGGTACCGGCGGCGGGGTTGACGGCGGTGCAGAAGGGGTTCACCCAGTAAAAGCCCTGTCCCTTCAGGGTGCCAATGTAATCACCAAACAGGGTGAGCACCAGTGCCTCCTGCGGCTTTAACACCTTAAGACCGCAGAACAGGAAGATGCCTGCGATCCAATATGCAATGGACAAAATCAGCAGCGGCACGCCCAGAAGCATCCGGTCTGCATTCAGCAGGGTGACACTGTAAATGAACAGTGCAATAGATGCCACATAGCCCAGCAGGGTGAGCAGCAGCATAGCCATGCCGTTTTTGCGGGTATTCAAAATTTTTTCTTCCATAACAGTTTCCTCCTTATGGGGTCGGAAGCGTTTCTTTTTGATACTAAAATCATATCACTTTGCCGCACCGCTGTCAAGAGCGGGACGCAAAAAAAGAGCCCGCCCCGCCGCAGGTGCGGCAAGGGCAGGCCCTTTGTTTATGGAGAAAAATGGAGAAATATCGTTCAGACAGGAAGTTTCAACGCTTATACTTCGCAGCAGTCTGCAGACGCTGCATGGCGCGGTCCAGAGCGATCTTGGTCTGGTAATACTCGTGCATGCTCTGCTTATGCTGCAGGCGCTCTTCGGCGCGGATGCGGGCGGCCTCGGCACGGTTCTTGTCGATGTCCTCGGGGCGCTCGGCGCTGTCCACCAGCAGAAGCACGAAGGTGGGCGTCACCTCAGCGATGCCGTCGCCGACCAGAATCTCGCGGGTCTCGCCGTCCACAGTGAACTTGAGCATCCCCATGTGGATAGCCACCAGCACCGGGCTGTGACCGGCCTGAACACCGTAGACGCCGTCCTTCACGGGCAGCACCATGCTCTCGCAGCTGCCCTGATAGAACTCACCGCTGGAAGCCGTGATGTTGAGGATGAAGCTGTTCATCAGGCCTCACCGCCTTTTTCCTCCGCCAGCTTGTCCGCTGCCTTCTTGCGGGCGTCGTCGAGGGTGCCTACGTTGAAGAAGGCCCACTCGGGCAGGTCGTCGCACTTGCCGTCCACGATGGCGGCAAAGCCCTTGACCGTCTCGGCCAGCGGCACATATTTGCCGGGCAGGCCGGTGAAGTTCTCAGCCACCGAGAAGGGCTGGGACAGGAACTTCTGCAGTTTACGCGCACGGGTGACGGTGAGCTTGTCTTCCTCGCCCAGCTCGTCCATGCCCAGAATGGCGATGATGTCCTGCAGTTCCTGATAGCGCTGCAGCGTTGCCTGCACCTTGCGGGCCACGCGGTAGTGCTCCTCGCCCACGATGTCGGCTTCCAGAATGCGGGAGGTGGAAGCCAGCGGGTCCACAGCGGGATAGATGCCCTGCTCGACGATCTTACGGCTCAGGACGGTGGTTGCGTCCAGATGTGCAAACGTGGTAGCGGGGGCGGGGTCGGTCAGGTCGTCAGCGGGGACGTAGACGGCCTGCACCGAGGTGATGGAGCCGTCGCGGGTGGAGGTGATACGCTCCTGCAGAGCGCCCAGCTCGTTGGCCAGCGTGGGCTGATAGCCGACAGCCGAGGGCATACGGCCCATCAGAGCAGAGACCTCAGAGCCGGCCTGCACGAAACGGAAGATGTTGTCGATAAAAAGCAACACGTCCTTGTGGGTCTCCTCGCGGAAATACTCGGCCATGGTCAGGCCGGTCTCCGCCACCCGCATACGGGCTCCTGGGGGCTCGTTCATCTGACCGAAGACCAGCGCGGTCTTGTTCAGGACGCCGGAGGCGTTCATCTCGCCCCAGAGGTCGCAGCCCTCACGGGAGCGCTCGCCGACGCCGGTGAAGATGGAGTAGCCGCCGTGCTCGGTGGCCACATTGTGGATAAGTTCCTGGATCAGGACGGTCTTGCCGACGCCTGCGCCGCCGAACAGACCGATCTTGCCGCCCTTGGCGTAGGGGGCCAGCAGGTCGATGACCTTGATGCCCGTTTCCAAAATCTCAGTAGCGGGCTTCTGCTCTGCAAAGCTGGGGGCCTTGCGGTGGATGGGCCAGTGCGGCACATCGTCCACAGAGCCCTTGCCGTCGATGGGGCGGCCCAGCGGGTCGAACATACGGCCCAGCGTGGCCTCGCCCACCGGGGCAGTCAGGCCGTGGCCGGTGGCGGTGACTTCCATACCCTTGCCCAGACCTTCGCTGGCCGAGAGCATGATGCAGCGCACCGTCGATTCGTTGACGTGCTGCGCCACCTCCATCGTGCGCTCGGTGCCTTCTGCGGTCACGGTCAGCGCTTCCTGCAGGGCAGGCAGTCGGCCTGCGGTGAACTGCACGTCCACCACAGGGCCGGCCACGCGAATAATTTTTCCCTGTATCATAGATTTGCCTCGTTTATTAGATGTGTCAACCTCTCAGTCTCGCATTCGCTCGACAGCTCCCCTACCGAGGGGAGCCTCTGGCGAAGAGATGAAGCTTTGCGGAATGCCAAAGCCTCTCCTCGATAGGAGAGGTGGCAGCGCGCAAGCGCTGACGGAGAGGTTATTCTTGTGATTTCACCGCAGACGCGCCGCCGATGATCTCGGTGATCTCCTGAGTGATGGAGCCCTGGCGGGTGCGGTTATATTCCAGCTGCAAGTCGCGTATCATATCGTTGGCGCTCTTGGTGGCCGAATCCATGGCGGTCATGCGGGCGCTCTGCTCTGCGCAGAAGCTCTCGGTCATGGCACCGAAGATCATGCCGTGCATATAAATAGGAGCGGTCTGCTCGAACACGGTCCATGCGTCCGGCACCAGCTCGACTTCGCCGCGGGGGTCGCCCAGACCCTTGGGGGCGGGCTGCAGATGCTCGCGGTCCAGCGGCAGCAGACGCACCATGACCGGCTCACTGGTGAGCGCGTTCTGGATCTTGGTGTAGATAAGATAGATCTCATCCAGTTTGCCCGACTTGAAGTCGTCGATGGCGTCCACCGTGATGTCACGGGCGCGCTGCAGCGACGGGGCAGTCGCGCCGTACTGGAACTCCCGCACCAGGCGGGGGTCTTTGCGGAGGGCGCGGTAGCCCACCTGACCGATGACATAGAAACGGTCGTTCCTGTCAGCCTTTTCCAGCAGGAGTTTCAGCACGTTCTGGTTGAAAGAGCCTGCCATGCCCTTGTCTGCCGTCAGTACCAGATAGGCGCGGCGGGGATCGCCGTCCTCTCTCTGCCGCTCGTGGAAGAACGGATGCACCGGCTCATCGGGCAGATGGGGGACGACACGGGAGATGGTGTCTCTCATGCGGGTGAAGTAGGGCAGGACGTTCTGGTAGTTCTTGCGTGCCTTGCGCAGCTTGGAGGAAGAGATCAGATACATCGCGTTCGTGATCTTGCGGGTATCCTGAATGCTCTCGATGCGCTCTTTCAGCAGCTTACTGGACGCCATGACTCTCGCCTCCCTCGTAGGCCTTCCATGCGTTCAGGATGGTGTCGGTCTGCTCGGGAGTGAGCTTGCCGGTGGCCGTGATGGCATCCATCGTGCCGGACACATCTGCATGGAACTGGCGAACAAAGGCAGCGGTGCGCGCCCGCTGCTCAGCGAGAGGCACTTCGTCCAGCATCCCGTGGGAAGCCAGCACAAGGATGACCACCTGCTCGGCGTCGGTCTTGGGCTGATAGAGCGGCTGCTTGAGCATCTCGGTCAGAGCCTTGCCGTGCTCGAGCTGATGGCGGGTCTCGGCGTCCAGATCGGAGCTGAACTGCGCGAAGGACTCCATGTCCTTGTACTGGGCCAGCTCGATACGCAGGTTGGCGTTGGCCTTCTTCATGGCCTTGGTCTGGGCTGCGCCGCCGACACGGGAGACGGACAGGCCCACGTTGACAGCCGGGCGGTTGCCGGCGTTGAACAGAGCGCTCTCGAGGAAGATCTGACCGTCGGTGATGGAGATGACGTTGGTGGGGATGTAAGCGGACACGTCGCCTGCCTGAGTCTCAACAATGGGCAGTGCGGTGATGGAGCCGCCGCCCAGTGCGTCGCTCATGCGGCAGGAGCGCTCCAGCAGACGGGAGTGCAGATAGAAGACGTCGCCGGGGTAAGCCTCACGGCCCGGAGAGCGGCGGAGCAGCAGGGAGATGGCACGGTATGCCACCGCGTGCTTGGAGAGGTCATCGTAGACGATGAGGACGCTCTTGCCCTGAGCCATGAAATATTCAGCCAGAGCCGTACCGGCGTAGGGTGCGATGTACTGCAGCGGGGCGCTGTCGGAAGCGGTAGCCGCCACGATGGTGGTATAGCTCATCGCGCCGTGCTTCTTCAGGTCTTCGGCCACGCGGGCGATGGAAGAAGCCTTCTGGCCGATGGCGACGTAGATGCAGAGCACACCGGTGTCCTTCTGGTTCAGGATGGCATCGGTGGCGATGGAGGTCTTGCCGGTCTGGCGGTCGCCGATGATCAGCTCACGCTGGCCGCGGCCAATGGGGAACATGGAGTCGATGGCGAGGATGCCGGTGTGGAGCGGCGTATCCACGCTCTGGCGCTCGAGGATGCCGGGGGCCTGCTTCTCGATGGGGTTGTAGCCCACAGCCTCGATGGGGCCTTTGCCGTCGATGGGCTCGCCCAGCGGGTCGATGACGCGGCCAAGGAAGCCGTCGCCCACCGGGATGCCGGCGCGCTTGCCGCTGCGGGTGACCATGGTGCCGACGCCGACGGTCTCAGCGCCGTCGAAGAGCATGATGCCCAGACGGCCCGGCTCGACGCTCTCCACCATGCCCTTGGCGCCATTCTCGAAGGTGACGATCTCGCCGTAGACGGCGCGGTCCATGCCTTCCACTTCCACGATGCCGTCGGCGGAGGAGATGACCACACCGCCCTCTTCGCTGGTGGCGGCGGGCTTGTAGTCCTCGATGCGGGTCTTGAGGGTGGCCAGAGAGGGCTTGTCGGCCATCATCTGGTCGATGGCGTGGCGGCCGGAGTTATCGAAGACGCGGTCGCCGATCTGCAGCACATAGCCGGAGAGGAGGCTGTCGTCCACCGTGACGTTCAGGATGACCTCGGTGGCGTCGTACAGCTTCGCGACCTCTTTCTTGATGCGCTCCAGGTCCTCCTCGCGGGGGGTGCGGGCGGCACGAAGGTCAGCTTTGACGATGCGGTTGGCCGAGAAGAACTCGGTGCTGAATTCACTTGCCATTTTCAGCCCCCGCTTTCTCCAACAGATCGTCCAGCAGGCGGGCGTCGTCCTGCTCGTTCAGGCTGCGGGCCAGCAGCTTCTCGCACATGGCGCGGGCCAGTGCAGTGGTCTGGGCGTCAGCCTGACGCAGCTTGTGCTGACGCTCGGCCTCGGCGGCAGCTTTGCCCTCGGCCAGGATGGCGTCGGCCTGCTTCTGGGCGTCAGCCAGCAGCTGCTGCTTGTCCTTTTCGGCCTGCTGCTCGTAGGCAGTGCGGCGGACAGCAGCCTCGGCGTCCACATTGCGCAGCTTTGCCTGCGCGTCGTTCAGGGCCGCAGCGGCCTCCTGCTTGGAGGTCTCGGCGGCGTTCAGTGCGTCATCCACCTGCTTCTGGCGCTGTGCGATGATGTTCATGACAGGCTTGTACAGGAACTTGCGCAGCAGCAAAAACAGAACCAGAATGTTGACGACTGTATACAGAAGGTTCAGATTCAGAGTCAGCATTCGTCATGCCTCCGTTATCAACCCAGGAACAGGATGATGAGCAGAGCAACGACGAAGCCGAAAATTGCAGTACCTTCGGCCAGAGCTGCACCCAGCAGCAGGTTGGTCTGGATCTTACCGGAAGCTTCCGGCTGGCGGCTGATGGCCTCCGTTGCCTTGCCGGTGGCAATGCCGATGCCGATGCCGCCGCCGATACCAGTCAGCGCTGCGATACCAGCGCCCAGAGCTACGAGTCCGTTCATAATTATTTCTCCTTTTAATTTTTTAATCAATTTCCTCTTTGCCTCCCCTGATAGGGGAGGTGTCGCGCCGCAGGCGTGACGGAGAGGTTTACTCTTCTCCACCAATGCTCTCTTTCATGAACAGCGAGGTGAGGAAGACAAAGACATAGGTCTGGATGAGACCATCGAACAAATCAAAGTACAGGCTGAAGATGGCCGGCACGAACACCGGGACCACCAGCTTGATGAGCTCCATGATGACGAAAGCGCCCAGCACGTTGCCGAACAGTCGCATACACAGGCTGGTGGGACGGATGGCGATCTCGAGGATGTTCATGGGGGTCATGATGGGGGTAGGAGCGGCGAGGCTCTTGAGGAAGCCCTTGCCGCCCCGGGCATGGATGCCGGAATACTCGATGAGGCAGATGCTCATGAGCGCCAGCGCAGCGGTGACATTCAGATCCTTCGTGGGGGGCTTGATGCCGAACACGCCGATGAGGTTCGCACAGGCGATGTAGAGAGCCACCGTCATGAGATAAGGCACATACCGTCTGCCCTGCTCGCCCAGCAGGCCCGTGAAGAAGCCGTCGATGGTGGTGACGACCATCTCAAGGATGGCCTGCCGCCTGGAGATGTGGTCCACCTTGAGGTTCCGGGTGAGCAGGATGGAGACGATGACCAGAAACAGCATGATGCCCCAGCTGACCACCACGGATTCCGGCACCTGCAGGCCGCCGAGGGAGATCATCTCCACATTCAGCTCTTCTTTCAGGGCCGCAGTCAATGCGTTCATCTCTTTGCCTCCTTTCTGAGCAGAGTCTTATCCTGAAGCGTAAAGGTATCGTTCGTTTTCACTCTATCTCCTTTCGTTTCTTTTATTAAAGCAGCCGTGCTAAAAATCAAAGAAGGTGCGTTTGTTTTTATGGAAACACACCCTCTTTCCGCGCTCAGCGCAGCCCTTTTGCGTCTGGTATCATAGCACGATTGGTGCCGTTTGATAAGACCTTTGGTCGATATTCTACTTTTTGTTATATCTTATTTCACACCTTAGCCGGGAGCGTTGTGCATCTTGCTTAATAATTCGCAGTCAAACTGTCCATTTTGACCAAATTCTTAGTCGCTCCTTAGTGGTTCGTTTCATTTTTGAGGTAAAACGAAACCCTTCCGGCAGAATTATACACTCCATGTATATCGGGTATATAAAATTCATATAGCTGTCAAGTGTGCGATCCATGAAATTTTCTTAATTAGAAGCTTATCTTTATTAAGTAATATTACCTGTTTATAATATAGGATACAGGCTCACCGGGCGTTCTGCTCACCGCGGCGGAAGATAGCACGGAAGAAGTCCGGTAGTTCTTGTGCAGAGGTTTCCCACAAAAGGCCCTGCGGGCCGTCCAGACTGCGCAGGGAGGCTGCTTCAGTCGTGCGTTTGTATGAACAATACATTTTTTTAGTTGTTTCTTGAAAAATTATGTCCAATTTATTGTGCATTCTGCGAATGGACAAACCGCGCCCGCGCGTGTATAATAAAGCCAGAAACCAGAGAAGTACAGCAGAAGCTCAAATGAGAGCTAACCCCGCTGACTTTAAGCAGAAAGGAGCGAAGACCGATGGTCGATATGGAACCCGCACAGTACGCACAGACTGTCGGGGTTCGCTGAGAAGCAAAACAGAGGCTCACCACAAACGGGATGCTTCCCCCGTATAAAAACACAACAACAAGAGCCGTTCTTGAGCATCAATAAAGCGAATAACAGAACAGTCTGTGAAATAAAATCCCTCGCGTTCAAATAGATCCGCCGAAGGTGATCCCAATGAAGAAAGCTTTTGTACGGAACGTCTTATTTGAATAACTCCAAAGGAGAAACTCCGATGTACTAAGTAATGACACTCCCTTCGCAAATCTAACTCGAAAGAATGTGGTAATATGAAATTCATCTCTGTGATTCGTATCCCGCACTCCAACAGTTAAGAAAAGGGTCATTCCAATGTACTAAGAAATTCATTCCCCTGCTGATCGTTCTTCACCGTTTCAAAGGAGAATCTTCTATGAAACGTCCGGTACAGACCGAAAAATGAAGAAATCGAGGTCAAGAGGCTATGACTCCGAAGAAGTAAGCAACCTGCCGACTGAGGGCTTGCAACCGCCTCGAGTCGGCAGGTTTTTTTGTCTGATGTTTTCCAATGAAGCCTGCATCCTCCCGTTTTCCTGCCGGGAGGATGTGGGTTTTGTTTTGTCCCGGACATTTTGCGGCGGCAGGCGCAGGGCCTGTAGATTTTCGAATCTATTTCGTGTATACTTTTGATCAGAAAGCAGCACTTACAAGGAGGCAGACCACTATGGCAAGCAATTTCGAGTTCTACTCCCCCACCCGGGTCATCTTCGGCAAAGGCACCGAACAGCGCGTGGGCGCGCTGGTGCGCGAATACGGCGGCACCCGTGTCCTCATCGTCTACGGCGGCAAGAGCGCTGTCCGCTCCGGCGTGCTGGACCGGGCCGAAAATTCTCTGGCTGAGGCCGGCATTTCCAGCTGGACGCTGGGCGGCGTCGTGCCGAACCCCCACCTCGACAAGGTCTACGAGGGCATCCGCATCGGCAAAGAGAACAGCATCGACTTCCTGCTGGCCGTGGGCGGCGGCAGCGTCATCGACACGGCCAAGGCCATCGCCTACGGCCTGGCCGAGCCGGAAAAGGACGTCTGGGAGCTGTACGAACACACCCGCACGGCCAGGAAGTGCCTGCCGGTGGCCAGCATCCTGACCATCGCGGCGGCGGGCAGTGAAACATCCAACAGCAGCGTCATCACCCGGGTGGACACCCACCAGAAGCGGGCCTACAACGACGACATCAGCCGCCCGAAGTTCGCCCTCATGGACCCCGAGCTCACCAAGACCCTGCCCGACTATCAGACCGAGTCCGGCTGCGCCGACATCATGATGCACACCATGGAGCGCTATTTCACCAATGGCGGCAATATGGAGCTGACCGACGCGCTGGCCGAGGGCCTGCTGCGCACCGTGATGAAGAATGCGGTCATCCTCCACACCGACCCGGCCAACTACGAGGCCCGGGCCGAGGTGATGTGGGCGGGCAGTCTCTCTCACAATGGCCTGACCGGCTGCGGCATCGCCAGCGGCGACTTTATGTCCCACAAACTCGAGCACGAGATGGGCGGTATGTTCGACGTGACCCACGGCGCGGGCCTCGCCGCCCTCTGGCCCAGCTGGGCGCGGTACGTCTACAAGGACTGCCTGCCCCGCTTCGTCCGCTTTGCCCGGAACGTCATGGGCGTGACCACCGACGGCACCGACGAGGAGATCGCCCTGAAAGGCATCGACGCCATGGTGGACTTCTACCACAGCATCGGGATGCCCGCCAGCTTCCACGAGCTGGGCATCGACCCCACCGACGCGCAGATCGACGAGATGGCCCACCGCTGCCTCGAAGCTTGCGGCTCCGCCCTCGGCTCGGCCAAAAAACTCGATCTCGACGACATGATCGCCATCTACCGCGCCGCCAACCACTAAGAAACTTTTTCTCATCTCCGCCCGGCACAGAGTATTCTGCTTACTCTGTGCCGGGCATTTCGTTGTCTTTTGTGTGCTTCATCTCACTTTTTTGGCAAAGAAGTGGAAAAGAGATGAGAAAAATAAGAGCATTTGCCTGAACTCTCTTTCATTTTTATATCTCAGTCAGTATAAGGACCACCAGTCCGACCCTGCTGAACTCGAAGTATAAACGAAGCGCACCCCTTCTCCACACAGAAGCAGAAGGGGTGCGCTTTTCTATGTTTGCCGAAAGTTTTCAACAACACAAAACTTCATCCTCTCATCACAAATTTCCATTGTCCTTTTTTGAGGGGGATGTCTGCGAAGCAGACAGAGAGGGCGATCCATTCTTATAAAGAATAGATGTCTATAAAATTTCTATATTTTACAAAGGTTTCGTTTTGTGGTTTGATGGAGCCAGAACGATTTGTTTTGCTGCATCGGGGCCGTCAAACCTGCGTGAATGGGGTCGTTTTCTGCGTGAATCGCTGTGTCTAAGCCCCGATGGTTATGTTATAATATGGTCATAAGGGAGGAACTTGAGGATGGAGCTTCGATTTGCGGTCGTAGAAGACCGCCTGCCCGACGCTCAGCGGTTGGAGAGCCTTTTGCGGCTGGCTTTCGGCGGCGGGCAACCATTGGTCTGTGACCATTATGAGAGCGGCGACGCCTTTCTGGCGGCGTTCCCCTCAAAAAATTATCAGGTCGTTTTTCTCGACATCTGCATGGAAGGCACCAACGGCATCGAGACGGCGCGCATCCTGCGCCGGGCCGACCCCGACCTGCTGCTGGTGTTCGTGACCTCGTCCCCGGAATACGTATGGGACGCGTTCCCCGTCCACCCCTTCGACTACCTGCTCAAGCCCTACCGGGAAGAAAAGCTTTTCCAGCTGGCCGACGAGCTGCGGCGGGTGCTCTTCCGGGCCGAACCGGAGCTGGAAGTCCGCATCGCACGGCAGCAGGTACATCTCCCCCTGCGGAAGATCCAGTACGCCATGGCCCAGAATCACTACGTCCGCATCGTCAGCGACGACGGCGAGTGCCGGACCGTCTCCACCTTCTCCCAGGTGGAGCAGCTGCTGCGGGCGCAGGAGAACTTCCTCGTCTGCAACCGGGGCGTCATCCTGAACATGGATAAGGTGCTCCGGCTGGACTGTGACTGTTTCGAGATGCTGGACGGCACCTGCCTGCCCGTGCGTCAGAAGGATAAGAACACCCTGTTCGCCCAGTTCACACAATATCAGTTCCGCCATATGCGGCGGGAGCTATGACGCCGAGAGGAGGCCCGACCTTGGACTTTTCTTTATTTGGACGCTATTTTCTGGACCTCGCCGTCTTCTACCCGGGGGCATTCCTCTGTCTCGCGCCCCTGTGGGAGCATGTGAAGGCCCCCCGGCGCACCGCTGTGCTGGCAGCCACTCTCGTCACGGTCATCTGCCTTGCAGCGGCGGCCCTCTGCGCCATCTTCGAGCTGGACAGCAACATCCTGCTTCTGCCCACCCTGCTGGCGGCGTTCTGGCTGCTGCGCTGGCGGGTGGGTCCGGAAGTTTCCGTGAGCCAGACCGCCTTTCTCTTCGCCGTCTCCGGCGTCATGACGGCGGTCTGCACCCTGCTTTCCACGGTGCTCAACGCCCGGGCTGAGGTGGGCAACGACGCCCCGGCCTGTCTCGTCTCCACCTCCCTGCTCAAGCTGGGACTCTCGGCAGTGCTCTGCATCATCTTCTGGTTCACCGCCGTCCAGTGGAGCCGCTGGCTGCTGCGGGAGTACCGGGGCGAAGCCTTCTGGCAGTCGGCGTGGCCGCTGCCCACCATCTACGCGGCTTTCCTCGTCTTCTGTATGCCGCTGGACCCGGCCGTCGTGCTCATCAACCGTCTGATGATCATTTCTGTTCTGGCCGTCACCATCTCTCTGCTGGGCATCTTTTTGCTGCTGTACGAGATGTATCAGGTGGCCCGGGAGTACACCCGCAGCGCCCAGCTCGACCGGGAAAACCAGCTTCTGGCCGTGGAATCCCGCCGCTACACCGAGCTGCGGACCTATATGGAGCAGACGCGGCATCTCCGCCACGACTTCCGCCAGCACCTCCACGTCATCGCCGGACTCACCGAGGCCGGGCAGGTGGATGAGCTGAAAAACTACCTGCACCAGTACGAATCCGAGCTGAGCGAGGAGCGCCCCACCCTCTGCGCGAATCCTGCCGTGGACGCTCTGGCCGGTCACTACGACCACGAGGCCCACAGCCTCGGCGTGCCGGTGGACTGGCGGCTGGAACTGCCCCGCCAGCTGGCCATCCCGGAGGCTGACTTCTGCATGATGCTGGGCAATCTGTTGGAAAATGCTCTCCACGCCAGCCAGAAGCTGCCACCCGAACAGCGGCAGGTGAAGGTGCTGGCCCGGATGCTGAGCCCCGCCATGCTGGGCCTGCTGGTGGAGAACCGCTATGACGGTGTGCTCAAGCGCCAGCAGGGCACCCTCCACTCCACGAAACACGACGGAATGGGCATCGGCCTCGTCTCCATCCAGACGGCCGTTTCCAGATATGGCGGTTCTATGACCGTCGAGACCGAGAACGGTTTGTTCCGGGTGAATATTTTATTGAACCTTTAACCTCTCCGTCACGCCTGCGGCGTGCCACCTCCCCTATCGAGGGGAGGCTGAGAGGTCATGTTATCAAAAAAGGAGGACTCCACCATGAAAATGACCCGACGCAATTTCCTCAGCGCTTCCGCTCTCACACTGCTGTCCTGCCAGCTGGCCCCTGCCGCCAGGGCAGACTGCCTTCTGTCCGACCTTTTCCACGGCACAGACACCGCCCTGCCGCCGAAGCCCCTGACGGCAAAAGTCGTGGACGCCAATCCCTTTATGGGCCGCAGCGAGTCAAACATCCACCACGACTGCTACAACACCGACTCCACCGACGCCGTCCTCCCCGTGGGCATCTGCCCCGAGGTCAACGTGGCAATGGAAAAGACGAACCCCAACGCCTCCCCGGCCATCTTCTTCGACAACTTCGATAACCCCGTCAGCCCGTTCCTGGGCGGTCTGGCCATCCGCGACCTCGACGCAGAAGAAGTCCGCACCATCGGCTTTTTCTCTCCCGCCAAGCACGACGGCGGCGGCTATCTCATCTAAAGCTCCTATTCCTTTGTGGACGGGCGCAACCTCATCGTCTGCCCCACCAGCCACAACCATGTGCTGATGCTTCGCGCTACCGACGAGAACGGCACGCCTCTGCCGGTTTTTGAAAAGGTACTGGACATCAACATCAAAGAGGCCGCCGAGCGGGTGCTTGGCCGCAGCCTCGAGCAGAATCTGCTCTCCATCGTCTTTGACTACGACGGCAACCTCTGGTTCGTCACCGGCGGCTTCCGCATCTACCCCAGCCGCGGCCAGCAGGGCGCGATGGGCTACATCTCCCACAACGCCATCGAAACCATCCTTGCCGGCGGCACCGCCGACCTCGACCACGAAGTCCATGTCTACGCTCCCGCTCCGGGCGAGGGTGCTGAAAACGGCATTGCCTCCTGCCGGGAGGGTGCGGTCATCCTGACGAATCTTGCCTGCTACCTGCTGCGCGCCAACGGCGGCGTTGAAGTCGTCTGGCGCACCCCCTACGACAGCGTGGGCGCAAAAGACAGCCGCGAAGGCGCTGCCACCACCGGCGGCGGTCTGGCATGGGGCGGCGGCTGCTCGCCCTCTCTGAGCCGGGAGCTGGTCTTCTTTACCGACAACCTCGAGACCGTCAGCCTGATGGCTGTGGACATCCGCACCGGCGAAGTCGCCGCCAGCCACCCGGTCATCGACGAGCTGCCCGCCAACATGCCGGTGTCGGTGGAAAATTCGGCCATCGTCTACGACCACGGTAATGGCCGGGTCAGCACCATCGTCTGCAACTGGTTCGGCGCAGGCAGCCCCAACCTCGCAAAGCCCGACAGTGACTCGTCCATCCAGAGCTACGAGAACATCTACGACCGCAACTGGCTGCTCAAGGGCAACTGCATGATCATGCCCGGCGTCGAACGGGTGGACACCATCCGCACCGCCGACGGCTGGACCATGAAGAGCATCTGGTGCCGCGACGACCTCAGCGACACTTCCATGATGAAGTTCTCCACCGCCACCGGCTACATCTACGGCTTCGTGCAGGACGTGGACAGCGGCATGTGGCAGTACATCGTGCTGGACTTCGACACCGGAAAGACCGTCCTCACCGTGGACGTCGCCTCCCTCTACGGCTACAACAACATGGCCATCGGCATGTACGCGGGCCGTGACGGCAACAAGCTCTACTGCCCCACCGGCTACAAAGAGTTGCTCCGCCTGCAGGACCGCTTCGTCTTCCTGCCCGAGATGCCCTACCGGAAGGTCGATCTGGACAAGACCTCCCGCCGGGTGCTTTCGGCGGCAGAGTTCCAGGCCGCAGGCGGCGCCGGCACCCCCGCAAGCTGGCTCCACACCGCCACCCTCGACAACCTCCACCCCGCGACGACTGTTTCTTTCCGCATCAACGGCTTGACCGGAAATGCCGCCGACTATAAGCTCTTCGCCCTCGGCACGGATGGCCGCTACCACGAGGTGTCCGACTGGCACTTCGACGATGCCCCGGCCCGTCTCAGCGCGAAGAAGGTCTACGCTATCTGCCTCACCGCACAGGACGGCGGCAGCTTCGACCTCTCGCCCGACGCCAAGGAAGTCACCCTCTCGGTGGTGCTGGCACGATGAATTCCTAAACCAAAAGCCCATCTGTACCACGGTGCAGATGGGCTTTTTATCACACTATCGTATTTTACAGGGTACTCAGCAGGCGGCGGCCGCCGTTCTGGTCGGCGGCATAGCGGGTGGTGCGGCTGACCTGATTGTCCAGCGGCAGGCCCTCGGCGTAGCGCTTGAGGTTGTGGATGAAGATGTCCACGATGTTGTCCAGCGTCTTGGGCAGGCTGAACTTGCCGGAGTTGTGGGGCGTGATGATAGCGCCCGGCTCACCCCACAGCGGGTGGTCGGCAGGCAGAGGCTCCGGGTCGGTGACGTCGAGGCCCGCGCCGAAAATTTTGCCGCTGCGCAGGGCCTCCACGAGGGCGTCGCTGTCCACGGTGGTGCCGCGGCCCACGTTGATGAGGATGGCACCGTCCTTGCAGCGGGCGAAGCGCTCGGCGTTGAACAGCTTGTTGGTCTCAGGGGTGCCGGGCAGGCTCAGGGCGATGAGGTCGGCCTCGGGCAACTCCTCGTCCAGCTGGCTCTGGGCCACCACACGCAGGCAGTAGTCCGGGCAGGGCGTGTCGGGGTGGACCGTGCGGCGGACGCCCACCACCTCAGCGCCCAGCATATGGGCGCGGCGGGCGAAGTTGGAGCCGATGTCGCCCATGCCGACGCAGAGTACCCGCGCCCCGGTGATGCCCCTCACGGGGCGGTCGATGGGAGCCCACTGGCGCTGGTTCTGGCGGTCGCGGTAGAGGAACATATCCTTCTGGATGCCCAGCCACATGGCCAGCATCCACTCGCTGATGGCCAGACCGTAGGCACCGGTGGCGTTGGTCACCATGCAGTTTTCGGGCAGGACGCCGGGCTTCAGATAGGCGTCGGGGCCGGCGGAGTTGGACTGGAACCACTCGATGTGCTTGTTCTGGCTGAGCATCGACACCGGTGCGTTGCCCAGCACGACATCGGCCCAGAGCACATCTTCGGCGTGGACGTCGTCCAGTGCGTTGAAACGGAATTCAAATTCCGGCACGGATGCCTCCAGCGCGGCGCGGTGGGCGTCGTTCAGGGGCAGACATACCAAAACTTTTTTGTGCATAGGGATACCCTCACTTCCTGTGTATTCTTCTATAAGAATACTCTCCCCCGCCCCGCTCCGCAAGAGGCAAAATGGCCGCTTTCTTAAGAATTCCTTAGGATTTTATCCCACAAATCCCAAGAAGTATGTGATAAGCTGTCCACAATGCAGGAAATCTGCTATACTGATATTAAGGTGTATCTTAGGCAATACAGGAAAGGAATCATAGACTATGCAAACCATCATGATCGTAGAGGATGACCCGGACATCCGGGACGGCGTGCGCATCGCGCTGGACTGCAACCGGGTCTGGGTGGACGAGCAGGAGGCCGACCTGACCGAGACCGAGTACAAGATCCTCAAGCTGCTGATGCAGAGCCCCCAGCGCATCTTCCCGGTGCAGGTCATCTACGAGACGGTATGGGGCGAGCCGTATTTCTACGTCTCCAACGGCACCGTCATGGTGCATATCCGCAATCTGCGTCAGCAGCAACTTGACAAGGAACATCGTTCCGAAGCGGCTGCCCTCTGCAGCGGAGCACTCTTTTTTGCGCCATATTACACCTTCAGCAGTCAGACGAAAGCTGCCCGGCCTGCCAAAGGCTCTCCCCTTGGGAGAGCTGGCGCGAAGCGCCTGAGAGGGTTTCATAAAAAATTCAAACCTCTTACGTCCTTCTTAATAAATTTCTCGGGCATTTCCTAAGATTTGGAATATATACTTCTCCCTGTCAGACGGGGAGAAGTGCTTCCCGCGAAATCTCTTAGGAGGGGCAAATCACCATGCTATCAAAAAAGAAACCACAGGACAAGGTCGATCCAGAATATCTTGTCGGCCTTGACACGGCCTCTGCCCAGCCGGCTCCGGCGGGCGTGAAGAACGACTAAAAAAGCAGAAGACGCCCTTTCCATCGGGGAAGAGCGTCTTCTGCTTTTATCTTACGGTTTACTGCATCAGGACAGCGCCGCAAATCGTCAAAACTCCGATCGGCACCGTTCATCTTCCTGTTTTTCACTCACGCAGCAAAAGTGCAAAAAAGAAAGACACCGCACAAACTGTGCAGTGTCTTTTTGGTGGAGAATAGCGGGATCGAACCGCTGACCTCTTGCATGCCATGCAAGCGCTCTCCCAGCTGAGCTAATCCCCCATAAAATCCAAGAAGCGAACCTCTTGGATGGAGTTTTTTGTTGGGAATTTGATTGTCGCAGGACTATCTGACTGGGGGTGTGTTTTGATACCAACCGGGCTCCCAGCTGAGCTAATCCCCCATAGCTGGTGCGTCGTCCCTGACGACGTGTGTTATTATACCAGCCAAATGGAGAGTTGTCAACAGCTTTTTTCAAATTCGTGCAAAAAAAGTCCCGCCGGGGACATTTCTGCCTCCGGCGGGACTTGCGTTCAGGAGAACTCAGGCTTTGGTGTACTGACGGTCGAAGATCTGGGGTGCTGCCTTGATGAGCAGCACAGCGCCCACCACAGTGATGAGCGTCTCCGGCAGCATGTAGCTGGCGTTGTACACGAGGCTGTAGGTCCAGGCACTCAGACCCTCATTCAGGTTGCCCCAGACGAGGACGCCGGACAGGAAGCTGCACATGAAGCGCAGGAAGCCTGCGATGGCGGTACCGACGGCCACGCCGACCATCCGGTTCTTGAAGGGGCGGGCGAAGAACTCTGCGGTACCCAGAGCCATAAAGGCCACCAGATAGTCCAGCAGGATCTCACCGAGGAAGTAGATGAAGGTGGGCGTCGGGGGAGCCCAGAAGCCCAGCAGCATCTGCAGGCAGCCGTTCACCAGACCGGTGAACAGGCCCCACTTGACGCCGTGGCGGAAGGAGACGAGCACGAAGGGCAGCATACTCAGCAGGGTGACGCTGCCGCCGTTGGGCATGGTGAAGATCTTGATGTTGGCCAGCACGGTGCCGATCGCCACCATCAGCGCGCACTCCACCAGCACCCGGGTCTTGGAGTAGGATTTCGACATGAGGATTCCTCTTCTCATAATAATAGTACACAAAAACAAAAATGCGCCTGCTTTTGTTGGCAGGCGCACGGGCTGTTTGTGAAAATCGGGACCTTTCCGCAAACTACCTACGCCGGCATTACCCGGATCAGGTTCAAGGGTCTCTGCTTCCAGCAGATCTCAGCCTCACGGCGCCCCTGTTTTCATGTCCGCTTTCAGTATAGCCGCTCTCCGCCAAAAGTCAAGTCCCCGGCGGTATATCGGCCCGCCGGGTCACATATTCTGGAACAAGCACACTTTGGCGGGAGGGAGCAGTCATGAAAGGTGATCCGGAACAGCGGGCGCTGCTGCTGGGAGAGTACATCGTGGAGCATGGGGCCACCGTGCGGGCGGCGGCGCGGGCCTTCGGCTGCAGCAAGTCCACCGTACATACAGAAGTGATAAAATGGAACGGTTAATATGGGCGATAGAGTAAGAAGCCCATGTAGGCAAATAAGCGGTATAGATCAGCACCAGGAACGGGCTGACCTATGCCGCTTATTTTGCATTTTGGAGGAAGTGTGGCTACACACTCCGACAAAAGAGGGTTTCCAAAGGGTATCCCTTTGGCACACGACTTTGCTTGCAAAGTGTAGTGTGTTATACGCTCTGTCGGCGTTGCTGCGAAAATGAGGTTGCCAACCGGGAGGGTAAGGGCATTTGAAGCAGCAGGAAAACAAGGCTGTGATTGTGTGGCGTGGAGCCGCAAACACAGGGTTGGTTTCATCAGCAGACAGGGCGTATATGAAAGCCCCCTCCCTCGTCCTACGCCGAACTTATGGATACACTCCCGCAAAAATTGAAATGGGCGGGAAGCCATTTTAGGGCTTTCCCGCCTTGATTACCCTTTAGCAAAGACAGGCGGGACTGTCAACGGCGGTGCATTTATGCGCTGTTTATCTTGACCGTTGACTGACTCGGCTGGCTTTGCTATTGATTCCCCATTTGTACTTTTTTGAATAACAGTCCAAAAATAAAGAGAAAAAGAAGTAGTTTAGTAGTTATGGAAATAACACCACCTATTGTACCCAAAGAGGAAAACAGCCCTTTACTTAATGAGGTAATAACTAAAAATATGAATAACCCAAATATTACAGCAACAATTCCTTTTACTGTCTCTGAATTCGAGCCAGCGTCTACAATTTGATTCGGATTTTGAGGATTATAATATATTTCAATCTGTTCGCCAATAGAATATCGTTCTTCTGATTCTCCTTTACCATATAACTGTGACTGTATTTTATCCCCATTTTCTGCTGTGAAGGATACTATTTCAAAATAAGTATACTCTGTTCTTTCTTTAATGCTATCTGTTTTTCGTGGGCGCATTTCACCAACTATGTCAACAACTTCTGCGGTGGTTTTTATTCCACTAATACGAAGATGCATCGAGTTGTAGGTTACACCAGCTCCATACAATATGATATAAAAAGAAAATCCTGTAAACAACAGTGAGAGAATCCAAAACAGGACTGTCATTTTTTTACACTCCTTCCTCTTTTTCTGCAAGTTTCGTGGCTTTTTATTCGGTACTGGAGAAACTTCATTGGAATTGAACAATTCCTCTTCAATAGGAGTACTCGCAATATCAATAATCAAGTTGTTAATATGCTGTTGCCAAGTTGAAAGGGTACCATCTTTTTCCCACGCTGTTATCAAAACCCTAGTCTTTCCATTACCTATTGTCCCCCGTTTTAAATCATTAAGGGCAGATAGTATTTTTTGCTTTGATGTTTCGTCTAACATGAAAGATTTTACACTTTTCAATCTTTCTGGCACATTTATAAAATGCCCAAATTTCTTAAAATCAGAAAATAACTCCGCCAATACTAAATAAGTACTGTCAGAATAATCTGCGTGTTCTGGCTCATCTACGATAAAATCAATTTCTTCACATATAGAAATAATATGCTTCATTGTCCAATTTTGTTTTTTCACAGCTTCCATTTCCAATACTTCCATAAGCATTTGAACTGATTTATCTGAAGTATTTCTATAATACATCTAAGCACCTCTTTTCCGTACTTATTTTACTTTTTTCCCCGCTGTGGGTTTGGATTTTTCAGCAAGTCTGACTTCTGCGCAATCTTTTTCAGCCACTTCTTTTCTTCTTCGGACAGCTTCTTTAAATTCAATTTGAGCCGCTTACAGATAAACGCCAAAGCCGCTTGCTCTGGGTCGCTGTCTGGGCTGGCAGCTTCGTCAACGGTCTGCAAGAAATCTTCCAGTGGGTTATCCTCCGGGACGCTGAAAAAATCGTCCTTATGTGCTTCTCGTAGGTCAAGAGCTATCTTGTTTATGTCCTGCTGTATCACATAGCGGCAAAAGCTGTCATCATCAATATGGGCGGCGATAAGCTGTCTTAACTGCGGGTCAGACAAGCCGGGATTGTGCTGCTTCATAATGGTTGCACTCACAGCGTCCACTATGGCGTTTGCACTCTGTACCTGTTTGTCAGCGATACCGTTTACATAGATTTCAAGGTCAGCCATCAGCCGGGGAAAATCCGGGTGTACTGCCAGTTCACACAAGAGGGAATTATCTATCAGCCCACTTTTCAAGAGTTCAATCATATCATCACTCAAACGCAGGTCTGCAAGATCAGCGTTTGGGTGATTTTTTGTTTGAGAACGCCCCAGTAAATAATCAACAGTCACTTCATAAAACTTTGCCAACTCAATAAGGGCATAATGGCTGATGTCCTTGAAATTATCCCCCTCATAACTGCCCAACGCCGACTTGGAGAGGTGCGTCTGCTCCGCAAGCTGTTCCAGCGTCAGCCCACGCTCCACACGCAGGTCTTTCAATCGTTCTTGTATGGA
>ERZ773177.246-NODE-246-length-53200-cov-32.228_pt1 | contig 53200 bp, 48 predicted proteins | sample MGYA00580534_ERZ773177 | MGnify/ENA primary metagenome ERZ773177 (study PRJEB29015, sample SAMEA2737872) | human gut metagenome | biome: human gut; feature: human-associated habitat; material: faeces | place: China | collected 2012 ...
CCTACTCGGTGCTCGGAACCGCTACGCTCTAAGGTTGGCGGGGCATCAAAGCCCTCGCCAAATTGTGCGGGATGGGACCGCCTGGGTATAACTTGCTATAATTTGCTATAAACTTGTTATAATTTGCTATAGCTTGCTGATTGGGGGTGCATGGGGGGCGGCTTACTGGTTGAGACTACCATTTTTGTTCCTCATTGCAGTATCGCTCTGCACTGGTCGTCGCTCGAATGAGGAATATTATTTTTATTCTACTTTTGAGAGGATTACCTCAGGAGAGGTACCCATCAGGGTTATGGCGGAAATCTTATGACCGCCATTGGCATTTAATGAATGGCCACAATGATAGAGGCTGTCATCTATGATAAGCCAGCGGTCATGGGACTCGTTTTTCCATTTTCGGATGTCTATATGATTGTTGGGGAAGGGTTAGCGATGAAACATAGCCATCTATGATGATTACTCGATGATTGGCTGAACTAACCAGGTTCTCCAAAGCAACTCTTGCTGTATAGAAATCACCTTCGAAGAAGACCATTTCTGCTGGAGGAGTGGAGGTTCGAATAAAGAAATCAAGCTGCTGTTGCTGCTTAGCCTGGGTATCCTCAATATGGGTCATACGCTTGTCCATATTCTCCTGTAAGGCTATCAAGTGACGATTCACGGAATAACCTTGGAGAAGATATTGGCGTAAAACAGATGTAGCCCAAATACGGAATTTTGTACCTTGTACGGACTTTACCCTATAACCTACAGATATTATAACATCTAAATTATAATAATCAACTTGATATGTTTTGCCGTCTGAGGCAGTGTAGGCAAATTTTGCCCAAACTGATTCTTTCTGCAATTCTCCTTCATTAAATATAGTTCGCACATGCTTGCCAATAACACTCCTATCACGACCAAATAGTTCTGCCATTTGGTCTAAAGAAAGCCATACCGTATTGAAAGCTTCATCTATTCTTACATGGAGGGAAATACTTTCATCTGGTTGATAAAGAACTATCTGTGAATCATCAGCCATAGGCTGTATATTATTGTCGTTTGCCAGTAACCGCCCTACTCGGTGCTCAGAACCGCTGCGCTATAAGGTTGGCGGACCAAAGCGGTCTTCGCCAGGTTGTGCGGGATGGGACCGCCTGACTGTTATGGAGATCAGCGCTTACGTCCTTTACCAAATAATTCAGAATGCGAACCTAAACGAACTAATTCTATTGCATTATTGTTCTTATCAAACCAAATCAAAAGTGTATCATTTTCTATATGGCATTCCATATAGTTCTTCCAGTTGCCTTTCAAAGAATGAGGATTATATTCTTCCGGTATCTGATTGCCTTCTGCCAAAAGCTTAACTATCCCCATAAGCGTTTCTACAAATTCTTTATCATTCTTAAAACGCTTATAATCTTTCTTGAACTGCGAGGTCTTTCGAATTTCTTTCATAAACCTATTCCTCCATTGATGCCATGAAACTTTCTAAGCTATCTACTCGAACTACTCCCGCATCATGACCACTCTCAGCCTCTTTCATTGCTGCCAAAGTTTCTGCGTTTGGAACATCTTCCAAAGCAGCACTCCTTGAAACTGGGGAGTCTGAAACTATTTTAACGCCTCTCATAAGAGAGAGGACATTCTTTAATTGCTCCAACAAAGATGGACTATCTATCTGTAATGTTAACTGTGCCATAACTTCTATATTTAATTCGCAGCAAAGATAAGGGTTTTCTGTGAAACTACCAAATTTTTGGAGGAGTTTTTGATTCTTGCTCTAATCTCCCACAGATTTGGCTTTACTTCCCACTGGTCAGTGGGTCCGGTGGACAAATCTCCCTTCGGCCGCCGATTTTCAATTCACGGATTTGCACAGATACTCTCGTTGCAGCAACGGTTCTCACTAAGCTTCGCAGCAATAGATATTTCTCTGCACGCGAATTACGCATTGATTTTACTGAACACGAATTGCACGAATAAGGTATATCACCAATACAGCGTCCCCACTATATTATAAGTAGTTACACCTATCAGTTTTTTTGAAAAATGTTATATTTGTATCGTTTTGCAGAAGATAAGCTGCACTCGGCAATTTGAAAGACAGCTTTCATTGCGCTCACTGGCATCGCTTTTTCCCATTAAAGAAGGAATTTTTCTACCTCTCCGTCTCTCCTGCAAGGAGAGCTCCACATCCTAACCAAGCCTTCCCTTCTCAGAAAGGAAGGATGTAACCGCCCTCAGTGCTATATCTGCCCCACCTGTCCCTCCCCAGCGGGAGGGTCCTTACCCTATACCCAAGCCCTAAATCCCTACCATAGGGATTAGGGATGTAACCGCCCTCCGGTGCTCGGAACCGCTACGCTCTAAGGTTGGCGGACCATCAAAGGTCTTCGCCATATTGTGCGGGATGGGACCGCCTGGAGAAAAAAACAAGTACTTAGAACGGCAAGTCATCGATGGAAAATCACCTTATTCATTATTTAGAAACTTACACATCCTCTGAAATAATTGCGCAAGCTACGACCTTTACTATTTTGGTTGTAGTTCCTGCATCACTTTTTCGAAATATTTCCTTGTTTCCATAATTCGAATTTTTAAGAATTCAGATGCAAAAGTAAATACTTAATGTGTTAAAACCTTACGCTGTAATGGTGATATACTGTTTTAAATCTTGAAAAGTCGAACTTATAAAATGAGAAGAAAATCATTTGCCAATTACAAGAACTTCCTCTCGTCCTTCGTTACTTCTATTAAGAGCAAAAGGCTTCTTACCTAATGACAACACTTTAACATGGTCTTTAAATTCTTTCATGATGCAAACCAAGTCATCTATAGAAGGATAACCATTTGTTGTATAAGATAGAACCAAAACCGATTTATGATAACGAGCAAATAACTTTCTCAAATTCTGTGAAAATGATGCCTTATCTTCGAATTCACTTTCACAATTTAGCCCTATTTCCAAATTTGCCTTTTTCCTATTAATTTTTTGTTCTATATCATTATAATGCATTAACCCCTCTAGAAAATGATAGCGAGAATGATAGCTTATAGGAGTACCATTATTAAAATAAGGTGGATCTATATATACTAAATCATAACTTGTATCACAATCTAGAGCATCGAGATTTGATATTTTGACATTTTTAAGTTGCTCAAACTGATATGTATTCAACTCATTTACGAACTGTTTGAATAACTGCTCAAAACTCTTTTCCCATGTTACATAGTTGCCAAATGACGACTCACTATGATTAATTCGTAGATTCAAATTTTTACGATGAAATAGATTAAAAGGGCGCTTTATTAAACAAGACTGAAATAACAAGTAATAAGCACACGCTTTTTTTTCATTCGATAACCGTAAGATATTCTGAACAATTGTATCTATTTGCCTATTTTCCTCGTCAAGATAATATATACCCTGATAGTTACGCTCTATGATATTATCATAAAACACCATAGGTTCTCTATTTAATAATGCCAAAGCCTCAGACTCGCTCAACGTATTCTTTGGTGTAGCCAAAAGAGCCTTAGCAATCTCACAATTAAAGGCAAATAAGTCATTATAACAAACCTGCTTTCCTTGTGCTAGCATATAATAAGATACAATACCTGTTCCACCAAATAAATCAAGAAAAGTATCAAACTCAATACGAGACTTCTTTAGGGCAAACCAAATTTCTTCCACAACTCTTCTTTTAGAGCCGTAGTATCGGGTTACGGGTAACTTCATTCTTTAAAAACATCTGTTAAAGTTGATTTTAACTTAGCATATGATAATTCTGTAAAACATATTAAATCATGTGTATTATCAATTGGTACCTTAAAATAATAAGGGATATTATGTAAGTCTGTACGTTTTTTATTATAACCTTCTGGCAAATCTTCTTTTTTCACCGTCTGACTAAAAACATTCAATTCTGGATTACTAAAATATCCAACTATAAGAAATCTTAGATGTCCATCAATCTCCTCAAAGTCTCTAATTATTTTCTTACATTTGGTTATATACTCATTGATAAGACGAACGGATAAAGTTGTCTTTGCCTCAACATAATAAATATTGTTTGAGGTCTTTACAATGGCATCTAACTCGCAGTCTTTACTATTAGACCATTGGGCATGATAATTTTCTACATAATCTTCAATCGCACTCCCTTTAATATCACTAAGGGCTGAAAACAAGAATTGCTCAAAAAAGTTTGATATAAAGAATTGAGCTATTTTCGGTTTCAAAACCCATACAGATTTCTTTTCTATAGCACCTTCCTGTTTGTCATGAAGTTTCTTACCATGACTTTCAAATAAATATTTAAGTTGATAATCTTCATCCAATTTTACTTTCTGATATATGCCTAATACTGTAGACTCATTAGTATCAGTAGGCTCATCAATATAGAATTTATATGTATGAAGTTTTTTTAAATCTTCTATTATCAACATTCTATCAAAGTATTTCGTACATTGATCTGACAAAATATCAGATTCTATATATAAATTATCTTGTAATCTTGATATATCTGAAACCAGCTGATCATCTTTAGATGAAAGAAAAAACTCTTTAACAAGTTCAGAAATATTACTTTTCTTTTTTTTATGATCAAAGTTATACAACACTTTATACTTAATACACAACCAAATATAATCAAATTTATACTCTGGTTTAAGAAAACGACTATTTAACATGGGTTTTAACGGAAAGAAATAATTATCAACCAAAAGCCCAATGTTCTCATGTTTGCAAGTTTTCAAACTAATTGCAGCTGGTATTTCTGGAAAAGTATTACAATAATATGAAATGCGTTTTTTATTAAACCAAACTAATCCAGATTCCAAATCTTCAGAATCTAGGTCTTCAATATTTACATAAGAAGCTGGCAGTATCGGAATCTCAATGAGAATTGCTTGATCTTCATCTATAATTTTATTATATAATGGAGGATTATCTAGAAGTTTTATTCTTTTGACTTGTTCTGAATCTGCTTTATCTAGCATACGAGAAACAAGCTTCTTTCTTATAATATATTTCCTTAACATTTCGAAATCTTGCTCTTTTATATCTTTTTCATCATTATCTGCAATATAATATAAACAAGAATTTGTGGGAATTTGAAACACCATAAGCAATGGTAAAGCTTTCGCTTCTTGTTCCAAAGAAGAAGGGCTCATTATCTCAGAAATAAGCTGATTATTGTATTGCCTAAAAGCACTATTCAAAATATCATCTAATTTTTCATCATTAGATTCTTCATTTGGGCTTCCTTGATTAAGATTTTCAATATTTACTTTCATATCCGGGACATATTTTTGTAACATATCCTTAGGATCAAGAAAGTAAGTTGTTAAATTCCACAAAGGCAATAGAAGATCTTCTGATAAAACTCTGAAACTTACAAAACGATTATAACGCAATGGTTTAAACATATTTATAATATATTTTTTGAGTACGCATGAATTATCTTTTCTATCTCTTCACCATATTCCGCATAATAGTCATAATACAAGTCAAATAATGTCATCAAATCCTCTGGCTCATAAGTCACTATTTCTTTAATTTTTATTCCCTTAAGTTCAAACGACATGTCTGTAGATAGAGGACGAAATACTCTGATTTGATAATCTGGATATATCAAAGTCAAATTATTTAGTCGGTTTATATTTGCAACATAGTCATCTGAAAACATAAAAAGAATAATTTCTTTCTCATCATGCTTAAGAAGAATACGCTCTGAAGCTTTTATATATATGTTATCATTGACCGTATAAACCTTTATATATCTGTTTAAAGAATCAAAGAATTTTGTATAAATACCTTCAAAGGCCGAATTTGCAGAAAGTTTATCTTTCTCTTCTAAAAATTTTTCTTGCAAGCTATAAGATTTCAATAAATCGTTCCAATCAGAAGAATGCTCTTCAAATAACTCCGAACACAACTTTTCTAAAATAGTATTATTATTTGAAAAACTCTTAGAAGATATGGTATTGACTATTTTATCTGTTTGATCACTAGTTTTACCACTACCTATCAAGTCTTTTAAATAAGAAGCCAACAACGAAATATTTGCCTTGCCATTTATAACTTCCAACGACAACTTAAAAGAACTAATTCTTCTCTCAAAGGCAGGATTAATACTTGCAAGAGTACTACCACTTGCATCCGTTGCCGCAGTTAACAAACAATGCCCTTTGATTGCCCCCTTTAAATCTATCAACTCTCTATAAGAAGTCAAAAAAGAACTAAATCTTGCTTTTGACTTCTCATGAATTTTTTCTAATTCATCAATAGCAAATATGATATAGTTACCGCTAACTGCTAATACATTCAAGAAAAAGACTAAAACTTCTCGTCGATTATAATCAGACAGTTGCGGAATGCTATATTTTTGAAAAGCACCTTTAGTGTACTTTCGCCCTGTCCCTAACTCGATTAAATAGTTCAAATCATCAGAACTTTCCTTATGCGATTTAATTTCACTTACATACTCTTTGAGTGAAACAAAAGAATCCTTATATGAAAAGGCTGCTTTATCAATTTCTTCAGAAGACATCTGTATTAATGCATTGCGCAATGATTCATTAAACTGAACCTGAATAATATAAAGCAAAAAAATGATTAAGTCATATTTATCAACATCTGCTCTCCAATATGCAACTTTAACATTACGCTCTTTGAATACTTCATTAAAAAAATATTCAAGGTATCGCAATATATTAGTTTTACCATTTCCATAATTTGCTACAATATACGAAAAAGAAAATTGAGAATCTATTGCAGATATATTATCAGACAATTTTTTTTTCAATTCTTCATTACCAATAACAAAATATGGTAAATTTGGAACAAGACCTGCTTTGAGGTCCAACCGTATTGCCTCTAAATTACAAGGTTTAGGCTCTAACTTTTCCCATAAATTCGAAATATCCATAACTATATAATTTTAACTTTTAATACTGGCACTTGATTTTTAACATAGAATCTACGCCGTTTATCAATGGATTGCACCAAATTTGTAAAAAGCACTATTTTTTCTTCTTTTTTTTGTTCATAATATTGAACTATTATCTTATTCAATGTATTATATGAGCAATGCATCAATGACATAATATCATACAAATTAACGAAAAGAGCATCATGCTTCCCCTCCGAAACCAAAGTATGATACGAGCGTTCAAATTGCTTAAAAGCTTTGTTCATTTTCTCTTCATTACGTACAATTTGCTTTAAAAATTTCCTTTCGTTTTCATTGTGTTCAGCGAAAGCTTCTTCATTTTTAAGCCATTCATATTTCTTTAAAAGATAGCCCCGCTTTGATACAGCACCTAATTGCTTTATCCAACTAAGTCTAACTTTATCATAATTAGAAGTCTGACTTTTGGTGATATACTTAAAGAACGTTACATCACAACATTTCTCAATATACTTTAAATAGATTCTTGGCGCTTTTTCATTTTGCTCAAATGGAAGAGATATAATTAAAGGAATGAGCATATCTTTATCTTTCTCTACCAAAATCCGAAAAATCAAATCTTTTTGAAAAGAATCTAAATAAAAAAACGTAGTCTTATGGCGTGCTAATGATTTTGCCCGTTCGGAAGGATAATATCTTTCATTTATCAAATCCAACTTTTTAGCCAATGTTATGTAATACGACGTATTTTTATATGCACTATAGATTTTTCTGTCAACTTTCTCTTTACGAGATAAAAGTACCTTAGAGATAAGTTCTTTTAACTCTTTAATATTGAGTTTTTTGATCCTTTCATATATCAAATCTGCATTATCTTTTTGAATAACCCCTTCTATTTTCTTCTCAGATTTCATTTTATGATGCAAATCTTTTAAATGAGATTTAAAAAATCGATAATTGATTTCAGAAGCCATACACGTTAGCTGTTCATCCTTCCATAAAGAAACAATAAACTTACATACCCATACTAGTTGGCATAATGGTATATTGAAAGGTCTATGCAAACCTTCCAAACATACAAACTTTCCTTTTGATGTTTTATATTCTACCACGTCTATTTATTTTTTCTATAAAAACTTAAATAAAGAATGTTATTTATTCGTATTATAGCGCATTGAGAGCATCACATGCAATAGTACTATTGTCTATTCCATACTCATCTAACAAAGTAGATGTCACCATTGTAAAACGATTACGATACTTATATGTATCGAACCAATTCTTGAACAACCTTCCTCTCATCAATTGCTTGCCGTCACTTGTAGAGCATAAAAACAACATCGTCGCCTTATTGGCATTGAAGAATTCCTCTACAATTGCTATGACTGTAGCTTTGACATTTTTATCACGAGGTGATTTCACACCGTTGAGATTACCTATGATACATTCGTAGGACTCATCGGATCGAATCAAATCATCAGGCATAAAGCCGATTGAAAACTCAGCTCCTGAATCTGCGATAAAAGTATATGCACCTTCTTGCGTATCTTCTTTCACTGAATATGGTGCACAACTATTAATCTTGACTAAATCTAATTTTTTCATTCTTACAACACACAAAATGATTCTGCTTCCTTACCGGTTCTGCGGCGATAGTCATCACGCATTCGCTTTTCCATTTGTGCTGATTTTTCTACCTCTCCGTCTCTCCTGCAAGGAGAGCTCCACCTCTAACCAAGCCTTCCTCCTCAGGAGGAAGGATGTAACCGCCCTACTCGGTGCTCGGAACCGCTACGCTATAAGGCTGGCGGACCATCAAAGGTCTTCGCCATGTTGTGCGGGATGGGACCGCTTTGCTATAACTTTCTATAACATTTTACTCAGATAACTCATATTAGTGGGCTACCAGCCAAAAATGTCACTATGTGTACCTGTATCGGTTAAAATCAGAATCAATTCTTTATCATTTTGTTTCCAAACTAAAAGCCAATCGGAAGTAATATGACATTCCATACACCCTTTATAGTTTGACTTTAAAGGATGTGGTTTATATTCTGGTGGTAAAGTTCCAGTTTCTGCCAAAATAGAAATGACTTTACGAAATTTACCCTCAGAGCAACCTCGTTTCATACATTTTTTAAATGACTTTTTAAACAATGTTGAATACTTAACTGTATATTTCATCATTCAGCAAGACTCTTCATTAATTCATCCAAATCATTAGTAGCAAAGAGTTTTTCATTCTTTGCTGCTTCTAATGCCTTGTCTAATCTACAAGCCTTAGGGGCTTTTTGCTTTTTGGCAACCCACCCGAATTTCTTAATCAATGATTTGAAAAGAGAAATATCGGTTGCAGGGACATCTAATGTATATGTAGCTGTATTCATAATTGTATCTCCTTTTTATAGGTGAAAATATAAGGGTTTTCTGTGAAACTACCAAATTTTTGGGGTGTTTTTTCAACTCCGCCCAATTACTTGTGGAAATCTACGGTGATATCGAATGGTGAATCGAAATCGTTCAGCATCTCGGTCTTCTTTCTTGATTATTCCTTATCTTTTTTTATCTCGTCAGCAGGTTTCTCCACCATTTTTTGCTCAGCCTGGCTGGCAGTGGGCGCAATGAGATTGTTTCCGCCATGAATATTGAAGATAGCATGGGGATCCTGACACTCCTTGATTTGATCGATGAGGCCATGATACTCCTTGGACATCATCTTGCGTAGCAGACATTGCACTCGGGAGACGTCGGCAAAGTGATTCTCATTCATGAACTCCTGTGCCTTCTGTATCATGTACAAATTTTTATCCTCCATACTAAATTAACCATCTAGAATCAATAAAAGCCAATTTTCAGCAGCAATTGACCATAATCCGCAAGTTTTGCGAGTTGAAAATTCTATAGTTGTACGACTGTAAAGCTTCAGTTGTACGACTATACATGCTATAGTTGTACAACTCTGGAGTTATAGTCGTACAACTATAGGGGTCATAGTCGTACGACTATAGATTTTCAAGAGACCAAGTATATTTTTCAATTTTTATACACTACTGACTATCAGCAACTTACCAAGCCTCAACATAATTTCAATTCTACAAAACGAATTTGGATTCATTGAAAATTCTGAAATTATGGAGTGCGTAAAAGTGCCTTTTGTCAGTATTTTTCCTCACGCTACTTCATTGGTGATCATTTCCACTTATACCAGGCTTCATTGATATACTTGCGGATATTACTGATGCCTGTAGTAACCTGAGGAGCCAAGGGCTGTAAGACTTCGATGAACTCCTGCTTCACCATAATATCTTGGTCAACCTTTACGTCTGTATCATTCACCATATCCATCACCACCTGAGCCAATTCCTTGGCATTGGTGCATGCAGAGAGCTTGGCTACATATTCTGCTAATGCTTCCACATTATTAATATATAAGGAGAGACGGGTTGTTTCGGGTGAGAGAACAGGCTCTTGACTTGTGGTCTTCGCCTTCATCATCTCCTCTATGTACTTGTCGCCATAAAAGTTTTGCTCAGCCTTGATAGCATTGGGCAGAATCTGGTTGTTACCGCCAGAGATATTAAAGACGATATTTGCCTTGCTGGTATCTTCCATTGCTATGATTTTTATTAAAAGTGAGCGTATAGTGAATGAGCAGTAAACAGATGGTGAACGTCAGTGAAGGCATTTGTTTTCGCCTCGCCAATGTTGTATCTTCGCAACGTCAATCAGAACAAACGGGATTGCTCATCTCTTTGGACTGACGATGACTGAACTTTAAAATTAATCTTTTAAATGTTTTAATTATGAGTAAAAGCTACAAAGTTGCAAAGAAGACCATTAACATGGGTGAGAAGAAGGGTCAGACACTCTTTTCTGTTAGACCTTACAGTTACGGAACCTTGACCACCGAGGAGGTTGCTAACCAAATCGCAGTGGAGTCTACAGCTACTCCTGCAGACGTAAAGGCGGTACTCGACCGCTATGCTTACTACGTGAAGGAGAACCTGAAGAAGGGTTACGACATCGAGTTGCTTGGATTCGGCAAGCTCTTCATCCGCTTCATTACCGCCAAAGCCGTAGAAGATGAGAGTAAGGCGAACGCTAAACTCGTCAAGAGTCTCGTTCCTGCCTTCCGTCCTTCTTTCACCAAGTTGCAGAATGGTACTCGTCTCTACAACCTGATTCCTGATTCCATCGAACTCGTCAAGTACGGTGAAGAGAAGAAGGATAAGACTACCGGCGGCGAAACCACTGGCGGAGAGACTACGGGTGGTGAGACCACTGGCGGCGGTTCCGGTACCGAGGCTGGCGGAACTGGTTCCGACAATGGTGACGGATTGGAATAGTCTCCAACTCTGGCAGTGCCTTACCTCTCTGAAAGGGAGGCACTGCTAAACTCTGATAACTTATTGTTTCATTTAATTTTTATTGATTATGAAAATGTTTCGTTCTAACTCTGAATCAAATCCAAACAAGATTTCCTGGACTCAAATCGTGAATGCCATCGTACAGGCGCTGATTGCTGCTCTCACGGCACTGGGAGTAAGCTCGTGCGCCTTATAGGAATGTTGAATGTTGAGTGTTGAATGTTGAGTGTTGAGTGTTGAATGTTGAATGTTGAGTGTTGAATTATTCCTATGACGAAAGATACATTTCCAATGAACATTGGCGGGGGGAAGGTACGCTCTGAGCGCATGCTCCTCGCCAAAGTGGAGAACGGCAAGAACATGATGTCTGCCGACTCTGTGAGATTTCTGGTACTGCATTGCTCGGCTAGCCGATGCAATCAGGACTATAGTGTGGAACAGCTGCGCCGTGACCATAAGGCTCGTGGGTTTTATGACATCGGCTACCACTTCTACATCCGTAAGGATGGAACGATGACGCAGCACCGTAAGCTGCTGGAGGTGGGGGCTCATGCCAGACCTTATAATAGATGCTCTATCGGCATCTGCTATGAGGGAGGGCTCGATGAGCAAGGCAAGCCTTGCAACACCATGACTACTGAGCAGGAAACGAGACTCATTGACCTTTTCAGGAATCTGAAGATTCTCTTTCCGAAAGCGAAGATTGTGGGCCATCGGGACTTGCCTGGGACTACTCCAAAGGAGTGTCCGTGTCTGGATGCTGGAAGCTGGGCTGCCCGACACCGCCTTGATTAACTCTTATAACTCCTTTTGGCTGGCATTGCTAGCTAAAGGAGTTTATCATGATACGTCTTTCCAAAGTGCGTCGGATCTGTTGCTACAAAACCATTTTCAGCTACATATCCTTCACTTTTTGCCATGGCTTCGCCGTCGTCCCCTGCAATAGTGGACGTAACCTGTGAGTGTATATTTGTCTCTTTCATCATGCGAATCAAGTTCGTTTTTTGATGACGTTCATCTGAATCTCGATATAAGAGACACAGAATCTCTTTGCAAAAATACGAAAATTGTTGGAAACTAGCAAATTATGCGTGTTAAAAAATTAATATCATTCTACGAAAATCAACATTATTTTACTATTCTTTTCGTACATAATTTCCTAAGTCGTTGATTGAACGAAAGTTTTCGGTTTTTCTGTATCTCTCATGTAAAGATTCAGGAAAATTGGTTCATTTTGGTTCATTTTACAAAATCCCTCTTTTTATTCTTTTTTGTGGCTTATAGGGCTGCCAGTATTTTGGCGTTGGCATCATCTACTTTATTATATATGTCATTTGCGGTGGCTTTGTCTGTCCACAGGAACTCTCCGCGCACTTAAAGCTCAGTCGCCGCACCTTGCAGGAATACCGCAAGCCGATAATTGATGGGAAAATCAGAGATGACAGATACACCTGATACAATTGCCTCTAAACGAACAAAGGGGAACAACCAGTCTTTGGTCGTTCCCCTTTGTTCGTTATATTCATTCTGATTACATCAAATGATTATCAAAATGGCTTTAATTGCTCACATTATAAGATAAATTATATCTGTCTCGGATAAAATGAGTAAAAGAAAAGAGCTAAACTTGGTGTAATGAAACAATGCTCCATCTCCTCGATGAGGAAGTTCGGTATTATGGTACAAATAAGTAGGCAATTCTGTCAAGAGCATAAAAACAACATGAGAAATCAATACTTTCCTAGTCCACTTACAATCTCTGCCCTATAATTGGGGCTCCAGAAAGAATGGGCTCCTTCAAGTTCATAGATAAAATCAATCAGACTGAAATCATTCTTATAACTGAACACATGCTGCGTTGCATACATATACCGTAGATAGTTTTGCCTTCTCACTTCTTTATCGTCAGCGTTTACGAATGCTCCATCTAAGTCTTCTTTATTCTTAAAATATGAACGATCAAATACCGACAGCGCCAGTTCTGGCGACAAAGGCATAGTCAACTCACCACCATATTGTGCTAGCCCCATAAACATTGGTCTTACATTTTCCACATGTGGCGAAACTACTATTGGAAAGTCTGAAGTATAAAAATCGTTGCCCTTACTTATCCAAAACACAAAGATGTTGTTGGCTATTGCATTAGCAAACATCATCAACGTTTCATTATCCAGATAGGACAAATTAGCATGCAGCGCAGGCTTTTCACATTTTACATCTATCTCCAATTTCCTGAATTCCTCATTGCCTGTCTGCACAGCCATTATCTCTTTCACCATATCAATACCAGCACGCTCCATCCTGATATAGTCATCCACCATAACATCCCCTGTATGCGGCATCCGAAAATACTGTGTAAGGATATGTAGAGCAAATTCCCTTTTCTCAAGATAATTTAGTCTGTAGTGGTCATATCCTGTAACCCACTCTCTTTTAATATCATCTATCTGTTTTAAGAATTGGGCATATAGAGGCTCTACTGTATGAGCAAAATGATCTATCTCGATGGATAGGCTGTTTATCTTGCTTTTACCCTCCTCATTACTTTTTTTCACATACTTATCCGAGATTGTATAAAGGTCATCCTCACAGCATACTGACATCAATGATGCATTGTATCTTCTACAATGTATTTTATCGTAAGTATAAATACATTTCTCATTTTCAGAGAATCGCTTAAGATAACATCTTGGTATATAGTGCTGCTTCATACTCTACCATTTAAATAATACTTCTTTACTTTCTCTATTATCTTATCCAACCCATCATCAGGAACATAGTAATCAGCATACATATACTGTCCTGTTTCTAGATATGCTAACCACAAGTGCATGCATAGCACATAGCTATCATGAAGGTCTGACAAGTTGGAGTTCTTCCCTACATACATATTACCAGCATCCCATGTTTCTTGTGATACAGGGTATAGAAACCCTTGTTTGGGATTCTGGACTATATGTGCATACCCATCTTCATCTATGACAAGTTTGTTGTTATATTCATCATCTGCATTGCGCATCAATGTCTCTATCTCGCTTTCTGTAAATAGATGGCTAGGCACACCTTCTTTCTGTAGCTTGGCTTCAAACGAAATACCTAATGAATACGTTTCAGTATCATATCCATTGGTAGCACATATCGAAATCACCTTCTGATACATCTTATCTAAAAGCGCAATCACTTCATCCCTGTCCCAAATCTTAAGTGGTTCTATGCCTTCTTCTTTAGAGTTCCTGATGTACCCATCCTTGCATAGCACCTCGACGCCTTTCTTTCCAAAGACATTTATAAACGTTCCAATTTGAGTTTCTATCTTGAAACTGATCTTTCCATCATTCTTATGAACTGTATCATTTATTTCATCTATAAAACAAAAGTCCTTATACTTTTCTTTTACGAAATCGTGAGGTAATGGCATATCACTATGCGTAGTAATAATTTCATTCCCTTTTTTCTTGATACTTAATTTAAAATCACTGACAAAATAGATAATATCCATAAACAGTGTACCCAAATCCTTGAAATCAACAGGATTCCCCGAATCATGAGACAGATCGTTAGCTAGCCTCGGAATCTCGTCAATCCGTTTTTGTTCAAAATCTTGTCTATAAATGGTCTTTTTTAACGGACCCGTCAAATCACCTAACGTCAAGTCGTCATAGTTACTTACTTTATATTGATACTCCTCCTGATTGAAGCACATAATCAGTTTGAATAAGCTTTCAGCCACAGTGCGCATATCGTGAGCCGCTGTTTTGATTTCTTTACGTTGTTCCTCCTTTTCTAATTTGTCCACCCCTCTTGTTTTATCAAGAGCAACCTTTAGTTCCTTTTCACATTTCTCTACACCAAACATATAAAGCAACTTTTCCGAATCCTGTGGGTGTACGTTCATACACTTGGGTATAATCCAAAATGAAGAAATTGGTGTATTAATAAAACGCCAATGCTGGAATACGCCACCCTTTTCCCTTACCACACTCGTTGAGAAGAAACTAGATGCATTGTCTATCCCTTGAATAATCCATCCGCCATTCTTAGCAAAGCCTTTTATGTTTTTCTCTCTGATAGTATACCCATTCACAACAATTCCAAAACATCTATTTCGTTTCCCTTCCAAAAACCTAACATTATCAAACTTTAAGCACATTCCATAATATCCTAAAGGAAAAAACATCTTTCTTATCTTTTCTTCTAATGGGTCGCCACTTGGTATTTGCCAATAGAACCATATCAGCCCGTTCTGCTTATCCACCTCAACTTTCCTGATGCAGTCCCAATTGTCTGTATCGAGGAAATCCACAATTACCCATCCTTTGGTCTGCTCCATAAAATCTTTGAAGAATCGCTCTGCTGTTTCTAGGTCGTTAATTGTGCCGTTATAAATGTCGGCGAATTCCTGAAAGAAATCGAGGCCATGTTCTACCACTTTCCAGTCCTTGTGAAAGCTCTTCCGATACCAACGACGTATTAATCCTCTAATATGTCTAAACCAATTTATACTCATAAATTCAATTTGTTTATTATAAATCTTTACCCCTTTCTTACCATCAGCAATTCCCCTTCATCCCTTTTCGGAGTAAAGCCCAACTTTTCATCTAATATAGCATCCATCAGCCCAAACTGTGAAGAAAGATAAACATCGCTACTGCCAGAGTTCATCAGCCGTTCTGGAGTCAATATCGTTTCGTGCAGTAGTGATACAGTTTCAGTCTGATTGAAAAACTTTCTCAAATCGTCATTATAGCCTTCGCTTTTTGATGATGCTGCAGGGAAAACATAGTTTACATACTTCGCTAAGAAATCGTCATTAGCATAATCCTTATCGTAATAATCTGCATCACCATTTAGCAGATGCGACGAATAGAATCGTAAGCAGAATTGAGAGTGGTTATAAAAAGAACGGTTGATTAGAGTGTGCAGTATACTCTGTGATAGAATATATTCTGGTTTAAATAGACTATCCCTATTCGCCGCCAAACTACATGCCAGGATAAGCACAATTCTTCGTATCTGATGGGGATTGTCAATTTCTACGGGCAACAAGAAGTCAAACATATTGATGTCTTCCTTCAGTGAATAACCGCAGTAATTCGTTGAACTCAAATCCTTTCTGCCCAATTCCTCCCAGCAGATATATGACGAACCGCCTAAATATAAACAAGGTAACCCAGAAAGGCTAAAACGTTGATTCCCTACAAGGTTCCGCTTCTCATAAGGAATGTGAAACATCTCATCTTTCGAAAAATGAAACAATTTGCTGTTTTCTCTACATTTATACATCGGTACTCCAGGACTCATTTTGTCAAATTTCATTGATTGCATCATTTTATGAGTCTTTTGGAGAGCATCCTGCTGATTACCTCTTAAAAAAGCTGATAAAATCTGGCGAATAAGCTTATCTGTAGTATCTATCTTATCCATAATTAAAGATAGTGGAAGCCCAGTGTTATTACAGACTTCCTGTTTTTCTTCCAATATATATGAGCGGAATGCTAAAACAACTGCGTTGGTTCGCTCGACAATACTACCCGAGCGGCATGCTTCTGACTGAAGCCAATTGCTTGCCTGTTCTACGAGGTTTCTCATGATTTAACCTTTTATAAGTAATAAAATGACACCCTCAGTCATTAATAAATTCCTCTAATCGTGTATAACTTTGCCTTGTAACATTTCTGCAAAGTTCGTCAATACCGATTAAATATGATGAATAGGAAGGGCCTCTATTCTTTTTCGCTCTATAGAAATCAGCATATGAGCATATTGCACCAATCGCTAAACCGCCTGCTATCTTAGCGATACTAAATGGATTCCCTTTAAGAGCAGCAAAAGTGCCTAATGCTGTAAGAGATATAGGTACTCCCGTTGAAATTGAAAAGGCACTAATATCTTTCCACTTATCCATACTCTGTCTATACTGTGCTTTAGAATCAATCAGATCATTTACGAAATCCAAACTTACTTGACCTGCATGTTGAATATTAGATATCTTGGCTAGATGATTGGTTAGTTCATCAAATTTTTCTCTTAGTAGTTTTCTTTCATCTTTTCTTTTGTTAACAAATGAAATTAAATCACGTGCGCTTATCTCTCCTATATTTTGAGGCACGATGTCTTCCAATGTAACAGAACAGAAGAATCCTTTGGCTGTAAGATCCTGAAGGAACTCGCCGAAGTTTGCATTCTCACAGAAATAAGGATTTATTGACCATGCATCCAAATCATCTGTACCTCTGTTAAGATTGCGTATCCTTGCAACTACTTGTGACAACTTGAACATATATCCTCTTGCAAGTTCTTTTGACAAATGGAGCCATTTGTCTTCGTCAATAAAATAATCTCCTATCAAGTCGAGATAAGGATATAACCTGCTGTCAATTTTTCCAGGATGAATTCTATCTTCATCCGAGGGAATAAGACCCGCAGGCATATGATTCTCTATTCTATCACAGAGTTTTAGAAATTCGTCACATGTATCTTCTCTATCTTTATCATCCAACTTAATGTCCCTAACCAAGTCTTCATCAACCAATGCTTTGATGTCATCACTATCATTGGGAACATAACCTTCTGGGACAATTCGATATACATGGTTCCAAAGTAACAAGCTGGACTTAACCCACGCTTCATTTTGGAATTCAATATGAGGATAATATAATATTGAATCTGGTTTCATATATTTACTATATCTTTATTTTTATGCCGTGTTATTGTCATTCTTGCTTTGCCCCCTCTTCCGTTTCAGTTCGAAGAGGAAGTTCCTTACCAAAAGCTTCCATTTCTTCTGCTACTACTTTCTTTAATTCTTCTTGTGGCACAATCAGTTGATAATCTGCCACCCCAATGGGTTTGCCCATATCCTCCAAAGCTGACTCCACCTCCACACGATCTTTCTCAGCACAAAGAATAATGCCGATAGAGCGATTTTCATCTTCTCTGCGTTCCAGACGGTCAAGCAATGACAAGTAATAATTCATTTTGCCTGCATATTCTGGTCTGAATTCTCCAATCTTCAGATCAATGGCCACAAGGCAATGCAGGCTACGGTGGAAGAAAAGCATATCAACTTTGCTCCGTTTCCCATTGTATTCTAGGACGTATTGATTGCCTATATACGTGAAACCTTTGCCAAGTTCCAAAAGGAACTGTTTCACCTTCTCTACCAGTCGGGCCTCAAGTTCTGTTTCCAAGATGGGGTCTTTTACACCAAGAAATCCTAGATTATAACCGCTTCTGAACACTTCATTAGCAAACATCGCCTGTGTGGCAGGTAAAGTCTGCTCGAAGTTATTGTCAGATGGTTCATTCTTCCTCATGTGCATGTTTAGAGAGATGGCACTATATAGAAGTTCACGGTTCCAACCTTTTGACGTAGTTTCCTGCGCGTAATATAATATGGTATTATCATCTTCGCCGAACTTGCGCATCAAGGTCAAAGTATGTCCCCATGGTAAAACTGCGACAGGCTGTCGCAGTTTTGGCTCACTATTACAGAATCGTTCATAAAATTTCTTCATGTCCCACAGGTTTCTTGGAGAAACTCCCATCTGTGGATAACGTTGCTTCAAGTCAAAAGACAAGCGATTTACTACGCCGCTTCCATGCTTACTTTCAATCTTCTTGTCGTGAAGCAATTTTCCGATCTCCCAATGAGCGGTACCGATGGCAGAACATACCGTTGTTGCCACCATTGCTCTTGTTTTGTCAATAACTGCGACAGCCTGTCGCAGAATTGCATCATACTCTGATTCTTGAATCTGTACAATATCTGTCATAGCTTTAATCTTTACCTATTATAAGCTCTCGTTTGTCAATATCAAGCAGAATGGCTATCTTATCTAATCTGTTGCTCTATACATGTCTGAGCCGTTTCCTTAGCTAAGTCCAGTGTATGTTCTGTCACTTTGCCATTTGTTAGCTTCTCGCCTAATTGGGCGTATAAGTAGCCTTCACAAAAGGCTATACAATATTCTTTTGCTATCATGACCGCTAAATTGTATCAATTAATGCACTTAGAAAACAAGTTTATATAGGAAAACATACGATAAAACAAGTAATCCTTTCATGATTCATTTCTTTGCTTAAACTGAAGTTTATTTTTTAAAATCATTGATTCTCAGTTTCTTTTTCAAAGAACAAACAAGCAGTTGCCCATTCTTCTAACTAAGCTTTAGCCATCCAAGCCTTGAATTACACCCTTACTTTCATCGGCTGCATGAACTACGCAGTTCTTGCATTCATACTATCGGATGTCCTTGCCTACGCTGCGGCGATATAGCCATAGCCTGTTTCTGGGCGGCTTGGCTTAATACCGATCGTAACGATGACGAGGGCATCGGATGGTGTCACCACGATGTTGGCTACTCTACCATATACTTTTCTATGTAAAGGTTCTAGATAGGAGAAATCTTATTGTTGAGTTTCTACACCTTCTTTGGGATTATATCTACTGCTGTTACATGATGGTGCTGAGACAATAGTGTTGCTATACTCAGACCTACGTAGCCGGTACCGGCTACAGCTACAGTTATATCTTTGAAATTTTTCATCATGATATTGTTATTTCTAAAATCATCCCGTCCTTCTTTACCATTAAAGAAGGCTTTTTTCTACCTCTCCGTCTCTCCTGCAAGGAGAGCTCCACATCCTAACCAAGCCTTCCCTTCTCAGAAAGGAAGGATGTAACCGCCCTACTCGGTGCTCGGAACCGCTACGCTATAAGGTTGGCGGACCATCAAAGGTCTTCGCCAGATTGTGCGGGATGGGACCGCCTGGGGAAGGAGTGATTATTTTATACCATTTGCAAGAAACTGAGATAAACATATAGCCGAATTATTTCTTTTCCAAATAGGTTTAATCCGTCTTATCTGCTTTATTCTTTTAACAGGTTTCGTTATTTTGAAGGATTTTATGGGACTGGCTTTAACTTCTATGGATGCAGATTGCTTATTGAATCCAACTATATAGCCTTTTAAGTCACGCATATACCCATTAAAATACCAACCTAATTGCATTCCATTAAATCCATATACAGTATAATCTTTATCCAGATAAGCTACGGGCACACCATTCCATAAAAAAAAAGTATTTCCATCGTCTTTATCTAGATAAGCTACTGGGGTTCCATTAGTATCATAGAGAGTTTCTATCATGGCTTATTCTTCCCTAGTTTCATTTTGTCTTGTTCTCAATTCTTCTTCTGTAAAAGACTCACTGCAGCTTTTTGAAGCCATTAAAACTCTAAGGTTTTCATTTGCTAGACTATCCTTTAATTCCTGTTCCTTTGTAAATTGAACTGGCTCATAAAATCTATCAATTTCTGTTTGTTTCAATTCTTTATAACCTAAACTTAATGCCATTTCAGACAGTAAATCCAAAGCAAAGGAATTATTGTTTGGAAAATCTGGAGATAAAGAATTTAAACTGTTATGATAATCCTTCCATGCTTGCCTAACTTTCTTGTCATCTTGGAAAACTACATCTATCAAATTTAAAGCATCAACCTTTTCCTTCAATATTGTCGTTGTTTTCCGATTTGCCATCAATGTAAAAAACAAATTCCGCTTGGCATCTTTCTTCGCCTTTCGATCCTGGAATTTTGTTCCTCCTAACCATATTATAATAGGAATTATCGTCACACCAACAATCTGGCATATCGCTAAAAATGTTTGAGTATCCATAATTTATCAGAATTTATAAAAACAAAAAACGTATAACTAATGCAAGACCAAATCCAAACACTCTAAAATTTTTAAAGCACGTTCAAAATGTTCTACGATTTCACTAAAAGACATCGATATGTCTATGCCATGAGCCACATTATTCCGAACTTTATTTATAGAATCCAATGACTGTTTTACCATTGAACCAGATTCTAGCTGCTGAAGTTTTTCCTTAAAAAGTTTGCATTTATCTTCATCGAAGGCATTTAGAATCGTACAGATATTAGCTAAAGTAGGATTCTTAGATGATTCTCTTACATGAGTTGATATAAAACTTACTAATTGTTCAGAGAATTGCTCATAATAATCTGCAATGATAGACTTGTAACCCTGCTCTAAAGTACCACAACAACGAACCGCAGCATATTTAGTAAGGAAGTTACTGACTGGTGACATTGCACCAACCACTGCTATTAAAGCCTTTAATCGAGTCATTTCTTGCCTACAATCTTCTATAGACAATTTAACCTCCTCATTATGCATCATAATTCCATTCCGTATATTTCAGACAAAACTAACTTTATTCGCTTATGAATATTCACAGCTTGCATCGTACCGGAAGTTATACAGTCACGATATTCCTGATTTCTCAACAACAACTCTTTCTTAGAATTCAAGTTCTCATTAGTGCCTATGAAACCTCTCTCCAAAGCTATAGATGTACCAATCATCAATGAATCAAATATTGTAGCATACATTTTTTTTCGATACTTCGTAAAATCGTTTTGAAGATTGAAAAAAGCATTTTCATCAAATCTATCATAAATGAAATCTATGGTTTCTGTGAACTGTTTTTCTTTACACTCCAAAAAGTCTGAAGAAGCAGACCTATAATGAGCCATATACTGATTGAGCGTCTGCTTCAAACTAACATAAGATTTTGTCGTATTATACACATCAGGTGTACTCATTGCGAAAAAACGCAAAATCAATTCTAAGTCAAGCATTCTTTCATCAGGTTTCTCGCTCCCATACAAAGCTCTCCATTTTTCATTAGCATTCAACTGAAAAAGCAACGTATTCATATCACCTTGATATACACAATTTCTTATTTCCTGCGCATTCAGTGTTTTACCACTTGTATTAATACGTTCAAAGACCTGATAAAGTCCAGAATCATTATTAGGCTTTTTCTGCTCAAAAATGATTGCATGTATTGAATATAAACGTAATCTTCGTTTATCAGACTCAGAAAGCTCTCTATATGTTTTATTTCTCCATCTCTCATTGATCAAAGGAGAATTATATAGTCTAAATGGTTCTTCAGTATTTTTCCATGTACCTTTAGATATATAATCCACTAAAGTTGTTAATCGCTGATAACCATCGATAATCAACCTCTTGTCATCAGCAACATTAGCCAAAAATATACTTGGTATTGGAAGTCCCAACAGTAAAGACTCAATGAAACGGCTAGCCTCCTTCTTATCCCACACATAATTACGCTGAAGTTCTGGCTTTATAATGTCTCCGTCTTCATACTGAGTAATTAATTCACGGACTGAAGGATCGGCACCCCACGACTGAATATTAAACAAATCATCGTTGGAGAACTCGTCTTCACGCTCATCTTTACCATATTCAATATTTTCAAATTCACCCATAATTACATATAATTAGTAAGTTTAGTATATCACCAATACAATGCCCCCACTATATTCAAGCAGTTACACGTATCAGATTTTTGATACATTTATAGTTGTTTTTTAGGGTGAAGGATTGCTAAGCACAATCCTTCACCTTATCTATTTTTTCAACATAGTAACATGGAAACATAGATTTTATTTCCATAGTTATGTGTTAAAAGCATTCTCAACACAAGCTAAAGTGACTTTTGCTCTTGTATCACCAGTTTGTTCAATACAGGCAAGAGCTTTTCTATCTTGCGGCACTTCACCTTATTATAATAGAAGTCTATATCGTCGAGGAGGTCATAAGCCTGGTCTTCGGGCATATCACCACCATAGCCACCAGCGCCAATCGTAATGGCGGCTAGTATGCAAGCATCTAAATGGGTATGGAAGTCGTACGTACTTCGAAGTAGCATAGGAAGAGCATTGTACATGCTGTTGCTATAGTGCAGCAAGTCTTTGAAATCTTCTGATTCCGTTAAGTAGGCTTCGAGCATCTCTTCCTGATATCGGCGGAGAAGCAAAAAGTACACTTGATTTCCATCTCATCACCTGTCGGAGACTTCAATATCAGTCTCTCAACTTGCCAACCTGCAGGAGTTTGTTGCTCGGGAACAAAATTTTCCTCAACTGTCAAAGCGATAAACTCACCTTCGCACAGCTTCTTGTTTTCATTTGGTTGAAGCTGATTTGTACGATATGATTTCTTAAACTCAATGAGCCTGTCATAATCCACTGCCTCATCCTTACAATACTTGCGCAAGCTACGACCTTTACGGTTTTGGTTGTAGTCCTGCATCACTTTTTCGAAATATTCTTTGCTTTCCATTTTATATGAATTTTTAAACGGCTGCAAAGATAATATTTTTCATTCAACCCACCTTACGCTGTCTTGGTGGTTTACCCACTGCTTTCTAATATTCTTAAAGCATACAAGTCAAATTGATAATAGTAACCACGAATGGTATCTATAGCTGTTCTATCTTTTGCCATAATAAATTCAATACTTATTTTTCAATATTCAATGTATTTTACATTATGCATCAACCTCTCAAACTCTTTCGATCAAGGGTATCATCCAAAAGTTGTATGAATTTATCTGGGGTGATTTTTTTATCCAAACCTATTTTAAAGGCTGCCTGTTGTGAGTAATTAACATCATAATGGTAACGAGGATGTTGCTTTGGAACCCCCTTTTTGGCAGCTTCTTTAAAACCATCTATGTCATCATCATATCTTATATAGCCCAATTCATAAGTCATCAAATATCTAAGAATATGCCAAAAATCTTTAGAAAATTTTTCCTCCCTTTCAAGTATGGGCGAAAAGAAATCAAAGCTGCTATTTTGATTAAAGTCTTCAGATTCTATAACCGTACACAGATTTGATATCATTGCAGGACTTATATCTATACCATCCAAATCAAAATGAATTTTTTGATTACATTCTGTATGAAAAGGAAAGACTATAGAATACATTTTCTTCTCCTTACAAAAGAATAATCTGTTCATGTCATTTACAGCTAACACCATGATATTATCAGCATGGTCTACCGTTTCATTTTGCATCATATATCGACAAGATTCAAGAACAACCAATAGCAAACTTCTCCGATCCTTAATCAGTTTTTTAGGAAAAGCGATTTCATATAAGTTACCTATCACTTCATACAATAATTTTTTCATGAATAAAAAGACAAATTTGTTTTTACAAATTTTCTAATCATATCTTTATCAAACTTATCAATTGGTGTTGTATCTAACGCCTTTGTTATTTGCTCTTGCTTCCGAATATCTGTTATTTTAAATTCTGCAAAAACATCATCTAAGATTTCTTGATAAGATTCGGCTTGGTCTGCCTGTAACTCCAATATCTGACGATTTATATTATGCTGCTGTTCTTCTGTAGGGATATGAGTTCTCACACAATTGTTCTCATTGATATACTGTATACCTGCATTAAACACATCAAGCAAATCATTAGATGTTACAAGTAGGTATGATTTGATAAAAGACCTTGTCAGCATCGTATATAGAGAGTTACGATATTTATGTTGACCTAAGATCTTCTTTGTTATACATATCACGAAAGGAAATTCTAATCCTTTCACGTTATTTGCATTCGTTATATAAACAGAATCTTCGGTAGCAGATTTTGTTTCATACCCACGCTTTACCAAATAACCAAATTCCTTATTTATGGCATTGCTCAATTCATCCATATAATTATAGATGTCTTTGGAATCATCCACATATATGATCGCAATATCACCAGGAACGACATCAGGATTTTCATCCTGTATCTCATGAATTATCTTCTTTACTCTTCCTATTGTGGAATCATTAATAATTATCAAGCTCTCATCTGCCTGAATACCATTAAAGCGATTTATTGGCAATCTCGAAAGCCTCAAATATCCCTTTTCTGCATAATTAGTTTTATATCCCAAGTTTTCCCATCCTTGCTTATCAAACCAATTAAGTTTATTCTCTTCAAAAAGACCAAGTCCTACAGCATGAGCAAACATCAATGTTCGAGGATCTGTTCGGTAGCATCTATTCAAGACGATATCAACACCCCACTTCTTCTTTTTAACAGAATCAAAGATGTCTTGAAAGACATCGCCTGCCATATAAACTTTATGCCTAACCACTTTTTTACATACCTCAAAGAATACTTCTGGAAAATCTTGACTTTCATCCACCAAAATATAATCAAAACATGGCTTAAAGTTTTTGTTAGGAATTGCATTAAGCGCATCTAAAACTTTTGAATAAATAAACTGATAATCAATACCTGGCGAATATCTGTAAAAAGGTATATCATAAGTATTACATAAATATGAATATAAGCCTGAATCAGGATTGCTTTTAGAGCCCCAAGCCCTTGCCATCCATAACCTATCTCCCCATTTTATTTGTTTGCGGACACTCATAAAATCGAAAAAACGGGGGATTCTTTGGCGTAATTTATCCGCCAACGCTATATTATGACAAGTAAAAAATATCTTGGATTCTTCTTCATTAACATACAAATCCTTTAACTTATGGAGAAGTAGCTCCGTCTTTCCTGTTCCAGACAATCCTTGGACGGAAATCATTTTCTTTATGGCATAATTTCTAAAAATGAATCTCGTTTGTTCACCATCAAAGAGGATAATATTCTTTTTTACTTTTTCCAATAGGGTTGTTGGTTGCACAGCACCTATTTTTTCAATATCATTAATGCTACCTGTCAACAAAGAAATTAACAAATCAGCCTTTCTTGCCTCATCACCATGTAATTTTGTTTTAGCAAATAAATCCTCCAAGTAAAAATTAGCATCATTATATTGCACCTTTTCCACTATTTCATCTTTCCATTTTCGAGCACGACCTATAAAATCCAGATACTTATACTTATCTGACATTGAATTTAGGTCTTGGATTACATCTTCAACATAATCCAAAAAAGATTCTTCCTCATCGGAAAGATTAATGAACAACAACTTATGAGATGGAACTAACACTATGAGTGCCCTGTCTTCATATTGATATTCATATTTTTCTCCTAAAGGAGCTGTTATTATGTACATTTGAAAATCAGCATGAGTGTTGGCATATTTTTCAAAAATCCCAATCACAGGCTTATTCAATGCATTTTCCTTTATCTGCTTATAAAACAAATCGTTTCTCATAATAGCAATAAATATTTAGTATTCATTATCTATTTTACACTCAAATAAAATATGACAAAGCATATCACCACGGCTCAACCTACCACATTATATATTCCGAAGGTAAACTACCAATACAGCGTGCCCAATATTTATCAGTGGGTTAGCTGTACCAATAGTAAGCGGTCACTTTAGGTATGTTAAGCCATAAAATGAATGCTTTTTTATTATCTTTTAAGAAAAAATCATTTGATGTTATGCCCAAGCAGTATCAGTAGCCAGCTGCCATCTATGAGCGAGTAAATCTATCAATTTGTCCTTTGCCGTTTTCTTGATCCTGCGGAACACATCACAAACTCACAGGCTTGGCACTTGGCTTACAATAAGAATTGTTACGCAAACAATGAAGCATCTTGGTATAGTTTACATTTTGTTCTTTACAGAATCCATGAAGGTTCTTGCTCTTGTACTCGGCTCGAAACTAACGAACCATTGAGGCATAGTACTTTCCTTCTTCGTTTATATTCATTTTGTCCTAAATTTAAAATTCGGGGCAAAGGTATATATTTTTATTAACGTACGCAAGATGGCCCTAAGTGACTGCTTACCTGGTAAATCAAATGGTGTTGAAATAATGAGTATCTCACGGATACCTGCCAACATCAATACTGAAATTGCGTAATATATCTTCGAATGGATACAAGCGTGTACCGCTAATACCTGCTAATACTATTCCTTTCATAAATGTTTGCTATTTTTATTGCTTATCTTCACACTCTTTAGATTGTTTTTGATTATCTAATTGAGTAGATTTTTGCATATTGGTATTCATCATATTGACAAATGTCTGTGCCATAAAGTTCTGACTCTGCACATTCTGATAAGATTCCCAATCCCAAAATAGATATGTGTCCCACAAGCCTAGGTCTATCTCCTTCTTGAGTTCTTTCATTCTTGCAAGAATAGGCTTACCATTACCATCAAAATATTCATGCCAACAAGAGCGAATTCTAAATACTGACAAAATGTTCAATTCTCCAAGGGTAAACATTTGCAATGGATCTTCAGAATGCTTAAGTATATTATTTTCTTTATCCCATTCGCATTTTGAAAAATCCAAATCCACATATTTCTTTGCTACAGCTCGTACAGCCAACAACCTTGTATTAGAGGAGAAATAGGCATCGACATCCGAAAAGAACAAATCATCGCAGTTTCCCTTGTTAACTTGACCTTTCATCAAGTCTAAAGTATCCTTATCGATTAACTTATGCTCAAACTTCACTTCTTCTATTTGAAATAAGTCATTTATAGGCTTAACAACAGGTATGCCTAACTTGCACAAAGCTACAAGAACGGCTCTCTTCTCCACAACATTAAGGGAATTATTGAATTCTGATGCTGCCTTGTCGAAAGTTTGTCCTTGCTTGACATAACGACAGAACACATCCAATGCCTTGATTGCAATCTTACGCACCTTATTCACTTTTCGGTTCTGGAAGCTATGTTGAAACCATGCTCCGAAATAACCTCCAAGAAAAGCACTCAAGAGTGCTAACAATATACTCATGATTGTTTCCATAAATATGTTAAATTATTTGTTATTCTGTTAGCCACTCATCACATACAAAATGGTAGAAACTGCCATCCTTGCCTTTTTTCAACCAATTTTCAATGAACTTCGGATTTTCACTCTTTGGTCTTGGATTTGCCGTGTTTATTCGTGCCATTACAGGAGTTCTTACAGCATCACCCAATATGACAGCATGTTGTTGTGGCAATATTGGTAACTGGTTCAGAACTTCTGAACTTGCAGAAGATACCAACTTACGAATATATTGCTGGTCGTCAGGATTCTGCAGACGATGAATAACAAAACTGTTGCATTGAGAAAGAACTGTCTTAGACAATTCTGATGGTCGCTGGCTTGAAATAACTAGTGACAATCCATATTTACGACCCTCACGAGCTATGCGTTCAAACACCTTACGTGAGATTGACGTTCGGTCTTTTTTGTTAATTTCTGGTATATAGTTCTGTGCTTCTTCCAATACCATAACAATAGGCATAGAACCTCTATCAGCTTCTTTGAATCTCGAAACAAATTCAAGGATTATTCTTCCAACTAATCCAGTGATGGTCTCCAACACTTCTGATGGTAGCAGGGACATATCAAGAATTGTTACCTGATTAGAAGATTCTGCCATCTTCGATTCACCAATATTCTTTATATATTCTGTATATAAATCTGTATCACTACTTTTGTAAACCTTGCAATAGTCACCAAGAACAAAAGCAATAAACTTGACAAGAACTTCTTTTATATCTTCAGTTGCATCCATCATCAAAGGACTTGCGATACGCATATCATCTTTGAATGACTGCATACGCATTTTCAACGTAGAGACATATTCCGAAAGTCGATCAGACGAGGTTTCCTGTTCTCGAATAGCCACATCGAAATACATTGATAATAAGTCTGAGAAATTATAGAATATTGGCAAATCCAAATTGCGATTTTCTGATGTTGAAGCAACATTCTTCTCTGCAATGAATTTATCTAATAGTTCTTGCAGTTTTGGCAATGTAGACGATATAATGCTTATATCAGCAGAACCATTAATGTATCCCTTATCATTTTTAGTCAATGTCCCCTTTCCTTTTACAAGTTCTTTTAAGGTCTCTATTAATTCATCATATATATCCGACTTTGATTTTGTCTTTTCATCTTGAAACATCTTCAATACAGAATCTAAGTCATCCATTAAACAAGTCTTCATTTTGAAATTATCTTCATGTAAAGAAGACAACAAAGAATTTATTCGAGATACTTGGAACTTAGAAAGTGTTTTGGGTGACGTATCTGTAGATATTGAACTCTTTGCTAAACCTACAGCCCTTTTCAATATAGGAGCTTGACTTCCTGCTGTAGGTTCAAAAAGATAATCCAAATCATCATAGTTCATGAACCAATGTGGAATTTTCAATCCGTCCTTGTTTATAGCTAAAGGATTTACCTTATCATCTTCGGACAAATTAAAGGCATTTTTATACTCGCCATTGGTGTCAAAAATAACAAAATGGGCATTTCGAAGCTTTTGACCATTATATTTATTATGAAACAAACTCTGAAGTATCGACGCCAATGTACATGATTTACCAGAACCAGTATTTCCCAAAATCGCAGCATGCTTACCAAAGAATTTATCTGGATTTATCTTTATTTGAAAATCAGGAAAGGCTGGTGATGTGCCTATTGGCAAATAAAAATCCTCCTCAAAATTTACTTGCTCTGTTTCCTTCTTTTGATCAAAGATTTTCTCTAAATCCTCTCTTACGACATACCATACAGGATTATCCAAAATAGGATAGTTGTAAACGCCCATGACGTATTTTTTATTGTTTTCAATTGTACCAATCATGGTAGCCGACAAATATCGAGAAGATTCTGTCAAGAACAATGCTTTATTACTTTTACACAACTCAGTTTCCTCACGAGTTTGAACACGATTGACGATAGCGACAATTCTATCTGCGCCTACTGGTATAATAATGTAAGAATTGATTCTTGCTATTGGATAGATTTCATGAAAGCCACTTTTATATAGGCTCTTCAAATTATCCTCCAATTTGACATATACCGTAAGACTATCAACGGAAACTATATGACCTACTTGCCTTTCTTGTTCCATAATGTATTGCACTATTTATTTAACAATGTTTCCAAAGTCTTGATTACTTCATCCGAAGACGAAGCATCTGTAAAAGTTGGCATCATTTCTGTTGAGAATGTTAAGAAATCACCAATGTCATTTCCTTCCAATATAATGATACGAGGATCTTTCAAATCTCTCAAACGCTTAATCTCTTGAGACTTTTCTGATTTTTGAAAATTCACAATTATTAATGTGAAAGAAGGATTTGACAATGCTTGGTAGATAATATCATTGAAATGCTCATCGCAGAAAGAATAGCCAATAGCAAACAGTACTGACTGAGGTTGGGAAATTGCACTACTAAACTGACGGATAAGTTCCGAATACGGCAAATCTAATGTATATGACTTCTTAACAGCAGATGGATATATCATCAAATCTCCATAATCAAAAGATTCGCTTGAATCCTTTGACTTTTCTTTGATTAAGTCTATTGGCATTTCCTTAATTCCATAGACATTTGATGCATTCAAATCATGATCTTTAACCCACGTAATTGAGCCATGCAATTTGAAATACCTAACGACTTTTTCTATACGTTGTACTTTACCTGATGTCGTAGAACCAGGATAAAATATATCATAGTCAAATGTCTCTGGTTTAAAGTAACGATGATGAAAGCCAGAAAAGCCATCAATGTACTTTACTCCTATATTATCGAAGGCATATTCAAAAGCCAAATCATAATTACTTGTGAATATGTTCGCACGTTTCAGATTTAAAGGTCTTTGTAACAAAGACTTCAAAAACTTCTCATGAAAGATATATTTATCCTTTTTGAATAATTCCTTATAACCTTTACTCTTAATACGCTCCAAATCTCTATCGCTGGTCGTTCTAAGATGAACATCGCATAGATTGAACATTGCCTTCTTGATGGCAGAAATCAAATTGCTTAATCTTGTAACTTTATCATTATCTTGCTCAGCTTCTGCTACATACAAATTGGCAATAAGGTAATTCAACAAAGATTCCAATGGGACTTCTATTTCTCCATATTCATCAACAACCTCTACTTCATTCCCTTTTTCGGTTTCCTTCTTGACTTCACAATTTCTATAGAACTCACCATCATAAGTATACTTCCATCCATAGGAGTCTGTTCTGACCTTATCTTTCTCTAACCCACTCGTTACATTCTTCTGCATCTTTTGAATGTAAGCTTTGAAATCATTTGCAATATCCTTATTCTTGCCTTTAAGGATGTCATCTTCAACGGCAAACGGAATGTTTTGTATAGAAGCTGCTCCTAAATGAATTGATGACCCCGTACCAAAAAGGAAAGAAACATTATCCAATTCCAAATAATCACGGAACATCTTCTGTATACGCTCAATAACATTCGAGCGCATTTCTTTCTGCTGTTCTTCAGAAAGGGACTTGCTATCATCTACAACTTTTCCCCATTCAGGAAGGACATTTGTTCCACCTATATAGATATTATTGTCTTCTACAAACATAGCATCAAATGAATTAGTTAATAAACCGACTACTTTTCCTTATTATAGAAAAACTGATAGTAATTCATTCCTGAAGCTTCATCAAAGCCTTGGACGATTTTGTCATGCCCTCCCAAGATATTTATCTCAAAATTGGAGTCAAGATATAAAGTCGTTTTTGGTAGTGAACTTTTCTTTTTTACCAATGGCATTTCTATATGGATGTCAATATTCTGCATTTGAAAAGGATTTTCTTTCGATGACAAATAGCGTTCAAATTGCTTATCCAAACCGCCTTCACCGAAAATTTCTTTTGAAAAATCATGGACTGACACGGTTTCAGCCTGCCCCAATGCCTTTCTTACCTTAGATATAAGATTGGCTTTTTCTACCTTTGATTCATCAGAGTAATTGTCCGCAATGAAAGCCTTGCAAGAGTTTAGAAAATTCTTGGTTTGTGAGTATGATGTTGCATCTGTCATAACGTGGAGAAAATCGTCTTTCCAATACTTAGACTGAATGCCTTTTGACTTTTTATCTACAGAGAAAACAACATAGCCATTTTCTTCATTGACATTGAAAATCAAGCAGCCTTTCTCTACCTTAGAGAAACTTATGACCTCTGACTTTTTTATCTCATAGCCATGTTCTGTATGGAAATATTGATAAGCAGGTTGCTTGTTTTCAGTCTTTAGTATGGCTATTGCATCCGTCTTCTTGCCATCAATTTCACAATCTGACAGATAAACAATGTTCAACTCTCCAGACTTTGTCATCGGGTGGGATGTTTTCTCATAGAGAATTTTCGCGATAAACTCTGATTGCTCTTGAAATCTTGAGGCATCTTCAAATATAGTTTTGACAAATGTATATATTGGATTTAATGCCAATGTACTTTCAAAGTAGAAGTGACATGGCTCTTTGGTGTCAAAAGACTTAACCAACATTGATGTTATATCAGAAGATATATCCGTATAGTCAAGTTCTTTCTCAGAGAATGAGACACCTTCATCTCTGCTTTTGTTGCCAACATAATGAACTATCATGTGGCTTATGTTGCCTATTTTAATTTTCATTGTCTTTGTTTTGCTCTAAAACATATTGGGGAATCAAGGCATTGCCATTCGTAAAATTTTCTTTGGTTACGAAATAATCCAACTTGTTTTCTCCTGTCCAATAAGTATCTGGTGCATGCTCAACAAGGATTATTTGGAACTGCTCTTTTTTCTCCTCTGTCACATATTTCATGAATCGGTTGATACCTGCGAAAGCATCAAGCAATTTTTCCTTGTCGGTTGTCTTTACATTCTCTGAACCTGCATAATATGGTATGCTCGGTTGGTCTATGAAGAGAAACTGACCGATATGACGCATATTCAAATTCTCGAAGAAATAACGATGAATACCTAAGAAGAAGCAAAGATGAAGGAACATATAGTTGGACTGGCTACCTATAACATCATAATTGAGTATTGACTTGCCATTGTTCAGCATTAGACGCTCCTGTTTCATATCATATTTGGTATAGCAGTGCTCATAATGCTCCATATATTGGAAACCATCAAAGATATGCTGGATACACTCGTTCAGTTTTGGAATGGTGACCAATTGTTTCTGCTCTATTGCATCCTTCATTTGCTCCAATACGGAAATTCTCTGAGCATCTTCTTCATTGAAGATTTCTATATTTTTTAATTCTTCCTTATGTTTCTTTTGCCAAAGTCGTTCCAGCTCTACTATTTTAGATTCCAAGAAACCAATTAGTTTAATGTTATTTACTTGTTGATACAGAGAACCTTTTTGCTTGGTTATCTTCTCCATACTATCCTCTATTGATTTCAACTGTAATTCCAGACTATGTGTTGCCTGTTCTGAAACAAATGGCAAGGCCTCTACCAATCGCTTGTTTGATGATATCTTTTCCAAGGAACTTTTTAGAGATTTTACAACATGGGATGTCCACATATTGGATCCTTGACTGATAATTTTCTCGTGCAGCACTTCAACAGGTTTCAATGAGTCTTCAACCAATCCCAATGACTTGATATATTCTTCCTGTTCTTTCTTTGCACGTTTTATGTTTGTCAACTGAAGACTTATGCGCGAGTGCTTTTCCTGCAAAGCCTTGAATTCTTCGTCGTATTTGTCTTTTTCTTCCTTTGGAACAGTATTTTCTTCCAAAATTTGCTTCAAAACAAGAATCTGTTTTTCATCAGGATAGTCTTGTATTTTATCTGTCAATAGTTTTGCATCAATACACATATTGACAAGTTGAGTTAAAAGGTCATTAAAGCCATCTGTTTTGCTTCCTAATGACTTTTTGTAGCTATCATAACTTTTCTTTTTCTTCTGAAGATTTTTAAGTTCCTCATTTATCTTATTAATTTGTTCTACATCAGGAGTCAAAACAGACTCCACAAACTTGCAACGATCTTCCGTTTCTTTAAACATGTCGATGCCATAGAATTTGTAGTTCAAAAAATCGTATGGGGAAGTTATTATATTTTCTGTCAAAGCATTGAAAACAAAGCTTGATCGATAGAAAAGTTCTTTATTGGATTTATATCCAAAAGCTCTATCTAACTCTCGTCTCGCATCATTGACATGCGAATTACATGACGTTGGATAAAATGGCTCAGGAAAAGGTTCATATTGGAGATACAGCTCTGGAGGAACGACATCTACTGTAGGTCTTTTCCTTGCTATGGCAAAGAACTTGTCACCAACATTGAATTCCAAACCATACCAGCGTGCATTTTCGTTAATAACAGGGAATACAATGTTTGGACGACCTGACAATAGGCAATAATCTATAATAGCATAAATATTGCTCTTACCTGTAGATGAACTTCCAGTAATTACATTTACCCTATTGTTCTCAAAGGTGATGACACGAGGCTTTATCCCTTTGTCGAACCATATATATAGTTTTGATATAAAAAATTTCATAACTCAATATTCAATTTATGGTAATCATAGGCTATATCAGCATCCTTTACCAACTTCAATAGCTTAGAAGCAGCAGTTTGGATACAAACAAATCTCTTGCTATCACATTTTGACAATATAGACTCATAACTTGCTGCATTTTCTGCTATGACAAACTCTCCATACAAAGAAACTAAATTCAAGTCTAAGAGAATTGATATCCCATTTACGACTTGCGAAAGCAAATCAATGTATCTATCATTAAAGTTGCTCAAATAAACCTGGTTTTGCGTAACAACAGAATCAAAACTGTTATAGTTTTGATATGTCATTTTTTGAGTGATGTTATCATCTAACAAAATCGGCATAAGTAGAGCCACTTTTGACAATGGTATTCTTGGTGATACACTTAACATAGACATAATCGCAAAAGCAGTTATAGCCACATTATTATATATATAGTAACCAGAGATTTTCATTTTTACTTTTTCAATTTAGGATATACATCATAATGCCAACAAATGGTAGGGTGCTCCATATCATTGGTCATATTTAAAAACCAACCAGAGGAAAAAGGCTTGTATATAGAATGCACATCATTTATTGGTATTCTGTATTCTATAACTTCATCAAAACATTTTTGAGCAGCATCTACCTTTTCTTCATCACTTGAGTTTGACCTTATACGCCTATGGCATCTTGAAAAAGAATCAAACCATAGGGATTTCGCAGAAAAATTCATTGCCTTTTCCAACTCTGGTGTCATTAGCTGAACGGAATTGTAATACTGGATTGACCTGCAAAAACATAACCAATCGCCACAATATTTTTCAATTGAATCAGGTAAATTCAACACATCTATCTGTTGCAGATATTTTATAAAAGGAAAATCAATTACATCTTCTGGTATTTCTATAATATCATCTTGTATGGGCGTAAGGCTTTCATCACTAACATTCTGAAGTATTCCCTTATACTCATGAAGAAATGCATTTTTCTCCAAAGAAAAGGTTTGTCGATTAGTTACAGCATTTATTTTTGCTGTATGCAATTTTCCTAATAGTTCCCAAACAATCTGATCTGCCTTAGTTGGTCTGTTGTTTTGAATTAAAAACTTTTCATATAATGCGCCTAACGAATTGGGAACTTGCATTACTTCAACTTTTAGCAAAAACATTCTCAACTCCACTTTTCCTAACTTAAACATTTTTTCGACTATTGGAAAATACGAAACCGTATCTTTTACTTTTTGCAAAAAAGAAATGACTTCTTCTATGCCACATTTTCCCTGTTTCAAGCCTTTTATCTGTTCATAAAAGGAATTGGATAGAGTCTTGTTTGTATAGAGAATAAACCGATTACCATCTTTCAAGAAATCTACCTTGGAAGTACTTATGGCATATAACGTAAGCCAATTGTCTAATGTTCCCCAAAAGTCAGAATCGGCATCTGTCATTTTAGCATTATCATCAACAGAGTTCTTTACTTGAATAAGCCATTTTGTTCCATCTGCACATAAAACAACAAAGTCATCCTCCGTTTCATACTTAATGACATCACCTCCTTTAATATCGAGTAAGAAAATTACAAAAGCCAAAAACTGAATATCAAATCCTAAAGCTTGCAAATCTGCTTTGTGGCGTTTTACAAATTCTTCTTTTGTTAATGGAACTCCCATAAGCTTTTTAATATATTATTCCACAGTTTCCCAAAAACTTCGTAAGCATCCAACCATATATCACCATTACAGCGTCCTCACTATTTTACAAGTAGTTACACCTATCAGTTTTTGAAAAAAGTTATTTTTGTTCCTCATTGCAGTATCGCTCTGCACTTGTCGTCGCTCGAATGAGGAATATTCAGGATGTGACAGCATCGGGCTATGGGATGACCACATGACCAATGTTCAAGCTTCAACATATTAGTAGCTACGCCACCTTTATTGGTTTAAAATATTCAATAACTCTGCAGGAGTATAAACGGGTAAAGAAGAATTCGTAAAATCCTTCTTGTTACGAGTTACAATACAATCTCCCTCAGCTCGCAAAGCTGTGGCATTTTGAGTTGCATCTTCATAATCCTTCCAATCAGAAGAGAGCATTTCAATTACCGTATTACCTTGCAAGTCCAAAACATCTACAAAATTCGACACCGCCAGAAGAGTTTCTTTTACATCTTGATACTCATACTTGTGTGCTATATACATGGTTGTAACATAAGACAAAGCTGATGTCATCAACTTTATGTCTCCTGTTATTCCAAGGGCAAAGAGTTTATCTGCATCTTCAGAAAAGCCTTCCCGATTTACAACGAAATCTATTAAGATATTCGTATCTATAAAAACTCTCATAATGCATATTTTTTATCAATCAACGCATCTAAGCTATTTTCATCTGCCGGTATCGGCTTGCCACCTTTTGCCTTTAATGTTTTAACATAAGACAAAGCATCATTAAACTCAGCAGTTTCTAATAGCTTTTGCTTAGGTTGTACCTTTTGCAAAAACAAAGAAATCGCCTTTTCTATTGCAGCTGTCACACTAATATTATGTAATTTAGCATAACTTTCTGCACCTTTATATATATTGCTGTCAATTGCTATTGTGTTCATAATTGTATCTCCTTTTTTGCCTGCAAATATAAGTTTTTTCTTTGAAACTACCAAATATTTGGGGGAGTTTTTACAACTCTGACCAATTACTTGTAGAGGTCTATGTTAATATCGAATGGTGAAGCGAAATCTTTCAGCATTGCATGCTTCATAATAAGCAGCTAACGCCCTATAATAATTTTCGACTCCCCTGTCCCCCTCTTGCGAAGAGGGGGTCCTTACCCTATACCCAAGCCCTAAATCCCTACCATAGGGATTAGGGATGTAACCGCCCTCCGGTGCTCAGAACCGCTACGCTCTAAGGTTGGTGGGGCATCAAAGCCCTCGCCATAGTTGTGCGGGCTGGGAGCGCTTGCTATAACTTACTATAACATTTTACTCAGATAACTCATAATTTTTTAATGCAACAAGATCATTCAACAACTCAATCTTCTTCAACGACTTCGAGTAAATTTCTACTTATCGTAAGCGTTGCACCACTGATATACTTGATTTCGCTGCCGATGACGGCTTTCTTGCCATTATAGCTCTGTACGTATGCTTCAACACCTTTCATGCTACCTGCTACCACTCGCACTTTGATTCCTTTCTTCAAAGGAACAGGGGCAGCAGTGACAGGCTCTTCATCATTCTCTACAAAATATCGATAGTTGGCAACAACCTGGTCGGGTATTTGATATATTTTCCTTTGACCTGGCATCGTCAGCATCTTATACACATCCGAACGGAAGCGGATTTTGTCAAGTTGTCTCGGAGAAACATTGCAAAAGATGAAAGTGGAAAGAAATAGCTTTTCTTTCACTTTTCGCTTATTGGAACGTTTGTCTATATAAACTACTTTTACCTTGGGAATCCAGTAATCAAACCAAACATGATTGTGATTAAGATTGATTCGTATAGAATCAGCTATTCTCGTTTCACAATTCACTCTCACTACAGCCACATACCATCCTGCATCAGCAGGTTTTTCAAGCCCTTCATTAGGCTTTTCCGGAACCTTTTTCTTAGCGTTTTGTTCACTTTTTGCCACGGCTTCGCCGTCGTCCCCTGCAATAGTGGACGTAACCTGTGAGTGTATATTTGTCTCTTTCATCATGCGAATCAAGCTCGTTTTTTGATGTTGTTCATCTGAATCTCTACATAAGAGACACAGAAACTCATTGCAAATATAAGATAATTGTTGGAAACTAGCAAATTATGCGTGTTAAAAAAAATAATAAAAATGATAGGGACACCTTCGTCTCTACCAAAGAAACAAAGATGCCCCTATATATAGTAAGGTATCAGATAATGTGGGTATAAAAGGATTATCAAAAAATAAGTATTGATATTTAAAAACCAGAATATACTATCTTACTGAAATCTTCTGACCCTTAGCCTGAGCACAGGACTGGGTAGATGCCTTCACGATGTAAATGCCGGATGGAACACGGAGAATCATTCTCTGCTTATCAGGCAACTGATAACTGTGAACCATCTTGCCATCCAACGTAAATACCTGAACCCTGTCGAGCTTCTCACCACCCAAGGCAGAAACAACGATCATGCCTGCAGCTGGTGAGTAAACCTTCACCGGTGTGCTCTGTTCTTCAGCCTCCATGCAGTCGATGCCGGTTGAGGTACGGGTCTGGGTGAGGAAGTATCTTCCGTGGTCACCCGCCTTCACCTTCACAGCCTCGCCTTCATAAACTTCTGTAAAGCTTGCCGATGCAGCATCATAGAGATAAACCGGAGCATCGAGCTTGTTCACACCCTTCAGGGTAAGTGAAACCTCTTCAGCCTGCTGGCTCACGATACCGAGCGGAATCCAGGACAACTTAGGAACAGCATTCACAGCCACCGCCTCGTTACCGGCAACGGTATAAACCTGTGGAACATCCTTGAGGTTCTGGTCATACAGCAGATCCACATCCTCCTGGTCATCATAGTCGGCAGAAGCCTCCGGACGCAAAGCGATGCGTGCCTTTGAAATCTGGCCGCTAGAATTCTCTGTCGTCGCTTCAATGCTCTTGACATAGTCTGATGCCATCAACAGGCCAGGAGTGATAGTGCGGTCAACATACATCGCAGAAGTGAATCTTACATTTTCTACCGTTTCGCCTCCTTTCTTCTTGACAAAGAACGACTGGGTAGGCTGGATAGCGTAGTTCTCTGTAGAAGAAATAGCCTTTACCTCATCATTCTCTACAATCCAAATAGCGTTCTGCAAACCAGTATTGGCCTCGAAGAACTTCTTCAGAGAGATAGAGCAGGTATATGGATTAGCCACGAGATAGAAACCGCTGTTGTTATCAGTTCCTAAACTCTGAGTCTTCTCTGCGAGATGCTTCTCATCGTTGTTGAAAGCAACGAGAAGTTTGCCACGACCTTTAGGATCCTTCGTAACCGAAGTCTTGCTTGAAGAGTTCTCAGTTCCGTTATAATCGAAGTACTGATATTCCTTATCAGCCTTTGGTAAACGGAGGAGCGCTTTCTTAGTCTTATCCTTCGGCAGGAGGGCATTACCCGCCTTGATAGAGAAACCACCGAAGGTTCCATCTGCGGCATAACTTTCATCTACCTTATTATATACATGGCTCCAGTAGCCGAGATTCATATCAACATCACCAGGAGCTGCTACACTTGGGTAATGAGATGCAGGATAATCACTCTTAGGTGTGATTTCCTTCACATCACTCTTCATCCAAGCTCTCTGATAAACCGGATACTTGCTCCGGCTATATACATTCGTATCAAACGTGATATCCGTAAACGCCTTGGTTTCCTGTCGTCCATCCTTTGCTGGCACATACATATCACCGGCGTAGATATACTGCAGAGGCGAAGCCATGGTGTACCACTTGTTAGGCTCCAGCTCTTTCTCTACCCAAGCCTTATCATATACCAGATAGCACTGGTCGCGAAGCTCGCCCCGAGGCTTGAAGTAAATCTGATGACAGGTATTGCCATAGAACTTCTCGCACTTCAGATTACCATCAGTACCAAATCCCTTATTGGCATCTGCCTCATTCCAGATAGCCATGAAGTCGTACTGGATATACTTCGTAGCCTCATTACCCTTGCCATTGGTCAGTTTGGTAGCTATCTGATTGGTGCTACGGTAAACGATATTACCGAGGTCAGGGAATGGCAAACCATTCAGATTGCCAATGGTTACCTTGGTAAACTTCATTGGCACATAGCTGTTCTGAGTAGGAATATCCTTCGCAGAAGTTGGCGTACCCGACATAATGCTTCCATAAGCCAGATAATCTGTATACTTATCATCATACAATTCTGCAGATGAAGAGCGATGCCAGTTGGCATCATTGTTCCAGTTGGCATTCATACCGCCATCCGCCGTAGGCGTCCAGGTAATGAACTCCGGTACTATCTTCACCTTGAGATAAGACTCGCCAGGGCAGTTGGTAGTTGCAGCAGAAGCAGCTCTCTTCTCGTAAGCGAATCGGAGTACATAGTAGTATCCTTCGTGGAAGTCAGCAACTGCAGCATCATCAAACTTGAGGTTGAGAGTAGCCTGAGTCTTTTTATCAAAAGCAGGCAACTCTTCGTTCTCCAATATTGCAACCTGAGTATTCAACTTCGTTTCCCATAAAGGATCGTTTGTAGATGCAACAATTACGCTCTTCGACTTAACAGCAGGGGCTTTACTATCATCAATGAAAGTAAGTGGCTCAGTTATAGCTGTTCCATCTTTCATCGTAGCACTATGAAGAGGTACCTTCAAATATCCATTAGAAGCCTTCAACTTCTCCAGCTGTGGCAAACCGATACGAAGCGAAGCCTCATAACTGCCATCATTGAATGGATAATCCACATCGTTGAAACCGAAGTTAAGCTGTGGTCCATCCTTCATTACACGTAAATCTACCGGTATAGCACCTGTACACAACAGATAGGTCTTACCATTGATTTCGTATGGAATATAACCATCTGAATTCTGAGTTCCTTTTGGCAACATAAAGATTTTATGTGTTTCACCCAAAGGAAGCTTTTCCTTGCTGATAGTGATTGTGTTGCTGGCTGTTTCGTTCAGCTTGTTGGAAGCTACTGCAGGATCATTAATATACCAGAAGAACTCCACATTATCCAATGTTATCTTACCGCCACTATTAGGATCGGTTGTAGTCAACTGTCCCTTGATTTTAACCTCATAGTTGCCAGCTTGATCGCAAGGAATCTTATAATCCGTTACGATATTGCCCTTGGTATCAGTAATAATTGGATGCTGGCTAATCATTTCAAACCAGTTACTGTATACCGAGCAGACTTCAGCAGGTGTGCCCCAATTAGCATTTCCCTTGGCTGGATCCTCTGTAGATACAGATACATAATACTTCTTACCCGTAGTCAAAGGAAAGTCCTTATTGCTGATAACAATATAGGTTTCACCTTCACTATCTTGCTCAATCATATTAGTACCATCGATCTCAAAGTTCTTACAGGTTTCCTCTGAATCGTATACGTTTACTGTACCATATTCTGAACCAGAAACACTATTCTTTGTACCATTCTTTTTATCCGTTAAGGTGTATGAATAAAATCCATCGCCCGTTACAGGTTTTCCATCTTCACCCACAAATCTGAAAAAGATCTTTGTATCTTTATGTCCCAAAATCGCATTCAAGGTCTCGTGGATAGCACGTATCTTCAGTTTGATGGTTCCAGTTGTAGCGCCACCACATGCCGGTTTTTCCTGAATCACCTGGACCTTAGCAGGTGCAAGATACATACGGATATCGTCTATGGCATAGTCGGCACCTTGAGTACCCTTACAGTAATTATCAATCTCCAGTCGGAAATCTGAATACTGCTCAACTTTTGACTCATTTTGCAAAGTAATCTTACCATACACCTGATACCAAGTCGCTTCTTCTTTAGTATCTCGATTATTATCAAAATCTCCAGATGAAAAACTATGTATCAAATGTTTCTCAACTATCTCACCATTGACATTCCTGTTAACACCAAATAGTTTAAACATAATCTGTGGCTTAGTTTTTGCATTTGTCATGTCAGCAACAGCCGCAATAAAGATAAGCTGCTGTCCTGTACAGAGATCTGCCGTGAAATCTGAAGCAGCAATTTTTCTACTTTCATCAGATGCATCCACATAGAGGAAGTGGCCATACTGAGAACCATTGATTATCTCATAAGTCTTATCATGTAACATTCCACTTTGCCACCAAAGATATCCATCTTTAAGTGACTCACCATTACCGGAAATACCATTAACATTGGCAGATTTATACAAGCAATAATCTCCATGAAGTGGAGAATGACCGATAGTCTTCAGACCATTATAATTAGTAGCATCGTAGTCAATCAGATCACGATATACGAAACTATAAGCACGACGATCCCATTTAGATGGTAAACGGTCCTGGTTGTCGTTCGGGTTTGTTGGAGCAGCCACAGTCTGTTCTACATCATCATCATCAAATGTAATTGGCTTAGTAGCCATTTTATAATGCTCGTCAAGATAACTAATAAGTCTGTTATTCAATCCATTTTTAACGATCTCCTCTTTAGTCATCGGATGATTATTCATGAATCGAACATCAAAGTTGGCAATAGGACAACGGTGATTTTCATCATCCATAGCATATGCAACGATGTATACAGGATCTCCATAGGTAAATGTAAAAGTCTTATTAGCCCCACTTTTATATACAGACATCCAACTTGTGTTAAGATCTTTCATCTTCAAATCAAAGAAACGGTCGGTCTTTGTACCTAAACATAGACAATAGGTCTTGGTCTTATCATATGCCCACCATTCTATCTTAGTTGCATGGCATAATTTTGTTTTATCGAAGTTGGATTCTACGAGTTTGTCCTTTTCATATACATAATATACTCGTTTAGTGAAACCCGAAAAAGCTCCATCGTTCTCATATATACCATCAGCCAATGGATGGAAATAATATTTCTTTGCATCTGATAAATCCAGTCGAAGTGTCAAAGTAGAACTTGCATCCTTCATGCCAACAGTCAAATACTTTCCATCCTCATAAGTTCTATAACCTTCTCTTTGAGTATTTATTCCAATAGCCGTATTCATAATATTGTCTGCTAACTGCTTGGCAGAACGGATATGGAAAATGTATCTGATAGAGAGCGTAGGCTCGTGTACCAGATAAGTTTTTGTTGCATCCAAACCATCAATATAACGGCTTATATCACAGGCAATATCTTCACCAGCCCATTCATCAGATGAAGCTCCTGCAGGTGCAGTATATGTAACACCAACATTCTTACTAACAGGGTCTTGAGGAATATTGAAAGCAAACAGACCATAATCATTACTTCCCGATACAATATGATTCAGAAGAGTTGATGCTCCGGTCCCTGTAACTGGACTTAAATTATCATTAGCTTTATCTGTTTTAAAATCATACCATCTGAAATAACCTCGTGGCTCAAGTGGCGATCCCGATCCTATTCCATTTTCATATTTGTCGAATGGCAGCACTAACTCTACTTGCTCATTAGCATCTTTCACATAGACATAGTACTCCCATTCAGCAGTCTGCTGCATACTCTTTTCGTCAAATGCAGTATTAGCATGGCCTACATAATGATTGAAAGGCATGTTGTACTTTGTTTCCAACGTAATATTATACAATGCATCCAAAGTTGGCTCTTTCTCAACAACACCATATTTAGTAGTCAATTCAGAGATATTTTTGGAAATAACAAAAGATAAATTTATGTTATCCCAAGACTCACCACTAGGCAACTCTAAGATAACATCCAAGTCTTTTGCTTGAATTGAGGATCCGGTATTATTAAAGTAAATATAGTCAAAATCATTACGCTTCTGTATTTTTCCTGAAGAGACAGTAAGATTATCTACTTTGGAGTCATCTGTATGCTTTATAGTCCAACGTATATAGAAGTCCTTAATATCTTCTTTAGGCGAAATACCCAAGCTAGATTTAATCTCATCATATATAGAAGCACCACTGAAGATACATTTGTTTCCTTCTTTTAAAGCATAAGCAGATTTCACCAAAGAAGGATTTTTTGCCTTGGTGAAAGTTACAGCATCAATATCACTCTGAGAATAAAGCTGATAAGTATATGTAACATCTGCCGTTGTCTTATCTGTTTCAAAATTATTCGTATTAGAAGCCTTTACGACAAACTTATAACCAGAGAGATTTACACCTGTAGTATTTATCTTAAACCTAAACAAATTATCGAATTTCCATTGATTTTTTTCTTTGTAAAAAAGAAAATAATTAACGGTCTTCTTGAAGCCACCACCATTAAAATCCGAATTTGCATCAGTTGATTCATTATTCCACAAACCGAGTTTAATGTTACTTAGATCTACAATAGCATCAGACTTGTCAAGAAAATAAAACTCAATATAATTATATTTTGCCATATTATCACTACCAACAAAGATACTTTGCATATCAATAGATACGCGGTTTACATCGGTCAAAAATACATTGTTCGTATAAATTTCACCAGCCCATATAGTATTTGGCAGCAATGCAAGCATTGCTACCAACATATATCTCATTACACTATTAAAAATCTTAGACTTAAACATAAGCTTCAATGTTTTTTAATATAAGTATTATTGTTTTGTTCTGAAATAGTAACTCTGTCTCGTATATTTACGAGCAGCATAGCTGCTTAAATCCTTGGTGAAAAGTATCTTGTATATAAGCTCTTTTCCTGCGACACCAGGCACAGGAACGGTGACCTGATAGAGGGCACTCTGCTTGTCGGCTTTGTCATCATTGAAGATACCTTCGAAATAGCCGGTGGTTGCATCCCATTTTGGAAGGGTTTTAAAAACCAGCTTGGCATTCGTTTCGGCAGCAGTGGCATCTTCCATACCATCTTCGGGGATTAACTCCCATTTTACTTTGGTATAATCGATGGTTCCAGACACATCGGTATCATCACCCTTTACAACCTTTGGCTGGATATGGAATTCCTCTTCCGGGTAATAACAGGTGTAGGAAAGGGTGGTTCCGTTATCTGTTATGGATGGATAGAGACCGATTGCTGTAAAGGACTTAACATCAAACTTCAACTTGTAATCATCTAAAGAGATTGGTAGAATGTGATGGTCGTTTCGAGCTATCGTTGTCCAATCCTTGAACAAGGCATAACGCTTGACTCCTGCTGATGTATTCAGGTTGATGATGAAATACTTGGAAGTATTGCCCGCTGCGCTTTCATTCACATAGAATGAAATTTCATTCTCTGGTTTATAATCGGTTCCTGCCTTTATCGTCTTTGGCGAAGACAGCGTATATCTATAATTATCCGTTGCAGCCTGCTCTACCAGATTTGGAGAACATGTAACTTGCTCATTATCTGCATCAGAATGCTTTGGCAGCAACATGATGTTATCAGCATCTGCATTATCTTTGCTGTTCTTAGTAATATCGCTGATGGTAATATCATTGATTACCAAATCTGTAGCACTTGGATTCTTAAACTGGAGTGTAACCTTTGCCAGCATTCTTACTACCCAAAGATTAGTTTTGTCTGGCTTACCGGAAGCATCAATTTTTACTTTCTGCTTATTGCTCATAGGAATGCCTTTGGTAGTAACATCGAAGCCATTACCATCCATCTTCCATTTCTTATCATCAAAATTGACGGTTGCACCTTGTGAGATCCCAAGTTCTGTAGCAGTAAGATTGGCAAAGGAATAAACCTGATAGGTATCACCTTTAGGAAGATCCTTGATTGTGACTTCATCCTTTATACGATTATTATCCGATACATTGTTGTTCTCTGCAAAAGAAACAACCTTGTTGTCTTTCACAAAGGCTACTACCCAGCTCTTCATGTTTTCTGCATCTACGCCATCTTTCCATGACAAACTAGCTCTGGTTCCGGAAGAAGGAGCTGTAGAAAGAGTCATGTGGACGGTAACCTTGTCGCCTTGGTTATCGCCTCCACTGCCTCCCTGTATAGGGTCAGCACTATCTGTGGAGCAAGCCGATAAAAAGGCTAGCACCATCAGAATCAATGCCGTATGTATCGTTTTCATCGTTTTCATTTTCTCTGAAAGTTTAATTTCAAACTATACTTTCTGTTTATCTATTTGTTTCGTTTTTACATTGTTGTCTCTTCGTGAGTATAGGTTGCCCATTTTCTCACGTTGAGGGTTACCTTCATTCCATCCGGTCCCTTGCCAGTAATTCCATCGATACGAACTCGATAAATGTTATTGCGGACTATGCCGTAATGCATTATATCATTAGTTGTACCATTTCCCGTTGGGTCGCTATGGCGAATGACGTAGGTGTAACATTTTGGTTTACCTACAGCTCCTGCTTTAGGTTTACCGAAAACACCACCAGCTTGCTCTTCGGCTGTACTAACCTCCCATTGAGCAGCATCATAATAAGTTCCCTTAAACACCAATCCCGTTGATGTTTCTGGAGAATTATCAAAGGAAGTATTCTCCATAACATAGTCGAGAATATAGTATTTATAATTATACGGAGTTGTGGCTTTTGCATTATCATTATCTTTACCATGACTTTTATCAGCATTCTTCACCTTATAAAAATCAGAGAAACTCATTGACTCCCAATCAGTAATACTTTTCTTTCCATTACGATAAGCAACTCCTGTACGACTAATTGTCCATGGACAAATTACATAGTTCGTTGAATTATGATTTGCATCTTCTGTTTCCTTTGAAATGTAGTTTACGGTATTTTGGTCGTTACCATCAGTAACTCTTTTTATGAGGTATTCACCTGAGGTTAAATCGTTATATGGCATAACAGACTCTAAAACAAAACCACCAATAACATTATTCGATGCATCGGTTACATTATAATTATATGTATATGTTCTTGGCGTTGTGTTCTTGTTTTCCTGCCTATAAGCATTTGGCATGATATCAATACGAGCTGCCAGTCTTTCAATATCTACATCTACAAGATAAGGATCTTCCTGAGAACCTATATGTCCATCAGGAGTTAGTTGGGCATCCTTTAAGGATGACATCAAGAAGTTACTTGATTTTGTTATATCTGCATCATCTCGTGTACAAACATCCATAATAAGTTTATCGCGGATATCTTTCAATGTTTTACCTTGCCATTCAGAAGTCATATTACCAGCATTAGCAACTACTAGCAGATGATAATTCTTTTGAATAATTTCATTATTTATCTGTATCGGTGCAGATTGCCATATTTTAGAATCACCACCACTAGCTGTAGAGAAGTGCTGAAAGTAAATAACCTTTTCTATGATGGCACCATCATCACTCATATCATTCTTGGAAGACGAATAAAGCAATAAGTTTAAGTTGGTAACGGTTCGCTCATTAAGTTCACCTACATCATCTCCATCACCATCCTCTCCACCAGAAGGATTCTCTGTAAAATGATACTTATCATCTTCACCTGCCCTACTCGCTCGTGTATCTCCACTACCATCCACGGTCACCCTTACCTGCAAATATGTCTTCATATCCTTGTTGGGCATAGGCGAATCACTGGTAGTGTCGCTCGCACAGGATGCGAACGACATCACCAGCAAAAGGGCTAGCAATGAGAGGGTTATTTTCTTCATCTTAAACATACACTTTTTTTTGAATCGGCTTACGGGAAGCCGGGTAGGACATGTTAATGGAGTTCTTCGAACTGGATGCGCTTGCTCCAACTCAGCACATTCACGCTGATGGTGATGTAGCAATACTTGAGCTTGCCACCCTGGATAAAGAACTGAAGTTTGTAATCGTAGGCACGGTCTAGGAATTCCTGTGCACTGTAACTGTACTCCTCGCTGGTGCGAAGACGACTCAAGAGGTCTGGCAGGTCTACATTGACTACCGTATTTCCGGTCTCCTTATTCTTAATCAGGAGTCGGCCATCCAGGTTGTAATCTTCGTGCTTCAGAATGCGGGAAGTCATAAAGTCGGCATGGGCTATCTTGCCCTGCTCGTCCTCATCTACCGTGTTCCAGGTAGCATGAGGGGTATAAATGAGTTTACGGCTCTCATCGAGAGAGTTATCCCAAAGGATGCGGGCATTATGGTCTTCGATGGTCATCGTGTAATCGTTGACATCCATATCCTGTGGAGAGTCAAGGTCACGAAGCGCCACATTGATCTTCTTGGTATCACGCACCAGAGGGATGGTTGCATAAGAAGGTTTTGAGGATGATACCTCTACTGCCTCCAGCAGTTTACCATGCCAAAGGGTATCGAGAGGAAGGCTGTTGTTGACAACCTCATCATACTCTCCCCTATTTTCATGATCGAGATTCACTTCCAGTTTCTGCATCTTATCTCCTGTAGCCGATGGAGCGGTACGAACGAACTTGGCGCGGCCTGAAGTTAACTGGTCGGCGTATGCATTCTGTCCGGCAAGGGCAAGGAACTGATATTTACCTGGCTGCAGGTTCTCGACGTGCATCATATAATTTGGGTCTTTGAGAGGCGATGATAGCGCAGAATTCGTCTCGGTCTGTTGGGTTATATAGTTTCCGTTCTCGTCGAATACATACAGCGTTACCTGTCCAACATGGTCGTTGAACATGTCGGCACGCTGGAGGTTATAATCATACTTAAACTTCACATATACACCATTAGGACAATCGCTGTAATCCTGGTGCCACATATCGTGGCATGAGGTCGCGACGGTCAGGGTCATGGCAGCTGCCATGACACCCTTTAACCATTTATTTATCTTCTGCGCTATCATATCGCTAATCAATTATTGTTTTCTATATTTTATCGTTTTATAATTACTCACCGAGAGTTGCTCCCTGTGTACGCTTAGCCCAAGAAAGGACGTTGATCTTGACAGAGATGTAAGCCGCCAATTCATCATCAGGATCTCCCGTAACCTCAGGAACAACAGGAGAACCAATCTTCTTGATACCCTCTACATTAACAGTATACCAGTTGTTACGAAGTACACCATAACGTCCAAGATAGTTTCCTGCCTGGTTAGCTGTAGGATAGGCACCGTCGCTTACAGTAGGTTTTGGAGTCTCTGATTTCTTCCAAGGTGTCAAATCATCACCAAAATGCTTGATTCTTACAGGATAATATGAAATACCTTTTGCGTAGGTAGCTACTTTGATGGATTTTACAATATTATCAATATCTGCGGTAAATGTAGGAAGGGTACTACTTGTAAATTTACTTGAACTGGTAGACTTGAATGTAATTGTCGGAGTATTGTTACCTGCATCTGTAATGTCGGCAACCTCCAAATCAGTTCCTTCTATCGACATACCTGAATTAAGCAGAGTTTTAAGCCACGCCTGTACATCAGTATTACTCAAGAATGCAGCCTTGACCGCATCCTTCATACCATCTGAAGTGAGAAGGTGAGCCTCGTCATCATTAACGATATAGAAAGTCTTACCATCATCTTGAAGCTGTGCAGCAACGATAACACGTGTTGTTACATTTTGATTCTGGTTAGGAACATCGAAAGTATTTTCCAAGCAATAATCATGCTCACCAAGATTCTTCAAAGTTGCAGGTGCTCTTTTACCTATGGTGCTGAAATCTGTTGACAGAGAAGATGGTGTGGTATTATAGTTAGGGTCTTTCGCCCAATAGGTACGATACATTGACACACCACTCTCCATAGGAGTATCACCAACAAAGCGATAAGGCTTAGCTGGTTTATCCGAAGCTACAGCATTAGTTGCAAGAGAAAGCCAATCTGAAGAATTGGAAGTATTCCTCAAATAATAGGTCTTCTTATTCGTATTATCCAACATCCAACCCTTAATAGTATATGGTACTGATATATTATCGGTCAAATTACCTGTAGTACTAGTAGCTGTAACATCTACCTTGGCTAAAGCACGCTCTACATAAATAGTTGCAGAAGAATTAGCCTTAGCCAAAGCTTCGGTAGAATATATATGATCCTTATCTATCTTAGAAGCAACAGAGATTTCAGCACCAGTTGGAGGAGTTTCTCCACCTTTAACCCTTGACAAAGGGGCATTCATCATCAAGAAACCTGTTGTATAAAAATCAGAAGCATTCTTGGTCAATTCCAAGTTTTGCAAATCTGAAATTTTCTTAGTTGAAGGAAAATCTTCACCATTTACTTTCAGTGTAGCATAAGTTTCATCAACTGTAAGTGTTCCATTGTTATTCAATACAACAATTGCATAGAAATTCTTAGTGCCATCTGCTAATCCACTATTAATCTTTTGGGTAATTTTGGTAGTAGTAGTAATATTATCCTCAGTAGTACCAACCAAATTCATACTCAAATTCTTTAAACTGTAAGCACCAGCAAATGTTGCATTGGCTTCATCAGTACCCTCAAACAGAATCAAGGTACCATTTTTAACAGCATACTCGTCAGCAAGTCCATCATTAAACTTGTCGTTTTCAGCACGACTCACAGAACCACTACGTGTAGGCAAATTCAATGAAAGTGAGATATAACCACTTCCACTCTGATTAGAACCAGTGTTGTTGCCACCACCATTCAAATCATCACTACTAGAACAAGAACCGAGCATCAGCCCTGCCAATGCAAAGGAAAATAATAAAGTTTTCTTCATCTTATTCGTTTTTATTGTTGTTATTAATATTTTATTTCTTTACTTATAACCGCTCTTAAAAATCTAATTATATTACATTTTTATATATTTGGTTTACAAATCGTCTAATACGTTATATTTGAGTTTCTTTCTATATTTGTACTTAGAAAAAATATGCCTGGTTCAGGAGACCGTCACAGGTCAGGGCAGTGCCCTGACTCTAAGGAACAGCTATATTAACCTAAACAGACAGTATGTATAACTTTATAGATTCTGTAAATTTTCTTTTGCAGAAGCAATACCAGCCTTGGCTGCCTGCTCCAGATAATAACGAGCTTGCTTCTCGTTGCCCTTCAGTATCTCATAAACACCTCGGGCATTCTGGGCTTCGGCACTGGTTCCAGCCTTGTCGAGATATGATTTCGCACCATCTGCATCACCGGCATTCAAGCGGGTTGTGGCTGCATTCAGATTCGCCGTCTCGTTCTCCGGGAACATGCGGACAGCTACTTCCATCACATCATTAAACTCCTTGCTGCCTGGCTCGTAAGTCTGGGCTACCATGAACATCTCCTCCTGGCTCAACTGCTGTGGCTTGGTCTTGATAATCTCCTTTGCCTCTTCCACATCGAAAGGTTTCACCTTATAAGTAATGTGGTAGTCGGAATGGCGGAGGGCTGGATACCAGGTGTCGAGCATAAAGCGATACTCTGAAGGATACAGCTTTTTAATCTTCAACTCGCGGGCATCCGGATTCAGACTCTTATCGGCAATAATCGTCAGAATGGCATTCTTATGCTCCAGGTTGCTACCTTTAATATAAGCTATCAGACCATCCCAATCCTCTGGAGTAGAAGAAACCGTGAAGAGATTGTTTGGCAACTTCACCATTCGGCGGACATATTCGGTCAGTGTCTTGGCACGGTTCTTTGCCAGATAATCATTATGGGTGTAAGGACTCTCAGGTGATGCATAACCATGAATATTGATGCCGCTCACTTCGAGATTCTTATCTTCCTTCAAAGCATTGATGGTACGGATGATGCTATCCAACTGTTCCGGATTACGGCGGTAATCTGGATGCAACTCTATGCGGTCTACCGGGAAATCAATATAAGCACGCTTATCAAGATGACGGACCTTGATTGCCTCTATCTCCGGACGGACGAAAGAAGCTACCGGCTGGCGACGGCGAGAAACCGTGAAATCATTGCCATCCTGCAGATCACCACAACCGCAGAGGTCTTCGTGAATATCCAAATCGTAGTTCCTTACCTTGGAAGAGAGAGAAACGGAGGCAAGATACTTCACGGTCTGCTGCTTCTTGTTGTCTCGCTTCACCACCAAAGCCTGAGGTGAAAGCTGCAACTGTTTCTTTCCAACCCCTCGGTCAAACATGATCTGCTGTCTTCTACCGTTGATAACAATTTCCGGCATCTTGAGCAGCTCACCTTTATGCTTGATCATCGGAGTATAGACAAGCTGGTTGTTGGTAGGGAGATCCAGGGAATCGAGATTCAGATCCATCGCAACCGTAACCAGGTCATTGTAATGAGACATCTGTACATTAGATACCTGAATCTTATCGGCAGCCAACTGGAGACTCTTGCAATCCTGGGCTGCAAGAGGCATAGCCATCAAAAGAGAGCTGAATAATAATATGTAGTTCTTAAAATCTTTCATACTCATAGATTATATTTAATGAGTTACATCATATAAATAAGAGAAATGGCTGCCTTGGTAGGACCCACGTAGTTGTCATGAGATGACTTCTCCTTCTCGCCACAGGCACCGCACTTGAACTTGTCGTACTGGATATAATCATATCCGAAACCTACAGAGGTTTCCAGGTTCCAGTGCTTGGAAAGAGGCCATTGATAACCAGCGGTCACACCACCACCTACATACCATCCTTCATAGCGATGGTCGCGTAGTGATTTGAAGATGCCAAGGGGTAACTTCACTCCTCCTGCATTAAACTGTCCGCCCATGGCATGAACACCCAAGAACCAGCCATTGAAGCTCTGGCAGAACCAGTAACGGTATTCTGGTTGCAAAAGCCAATGACGAAGGCTTGACTGGTCGCCACCGGACTGTTTCCAAGGATTGAAGCCAAAGAATACCTGAGCGGTATGCTTCTTGCCTAAGGCAGTCTCGACACCGAGATTAGGAGTTGTTGTAGCCCAATATAAGAGGTTGGACTTCACTCCCATGTTTTGCGCATAATTAGCTAGTGATACAAATATGAGTAACACTAAAGCTAAAATTAATCGTTTCACCATCTATTAAAAGAGTTTAGTTAAGTCTATTTGTATCTTTTGTTCTTACTACATAAATAGGTAATTATATAAATTAACCGTTTACATGATAATTCGCATTTTCTTGGGGCAAAAGTAGGAAAAAGTTGTGAATAGGAGGTGTATAAAATGTATTTTTTTGGTGGAAAGAAACATTTTAGTACGTTATTTTACTGATTTTATAAATGTAAACCCCACAATTAAGCAACATTTTATACATATCATGATTTAGGCAAATGCTGCAGCAAAAATTGAAGAAAACAGATGATGTAGACAATAAATATACAGATTTGAAATCAGTATGAAAACAAAAAAGCCTCAGAAATCTTTCGAAATCTGAGGCTCTTGATAAAAGGAGGCGGCTACCTACTCTCCCGCATTGCATTGCAGTACCATCGGCGCAAGT
>ERZ773177.256-NODE-256-length-51370-cov-26.9794_pt1 | contig 51370 bp, 44 predicted proteins | sample MGYA00580534_ERZ773177 | MGnify/ENA primary metagenome ERZ773177 (study PRJEB29015, sample SAMEA2737872) | human gut metagenome | biome: human gut; feature: human-associated habitat; material: faeces | place: China | collected 2012 ...
GCAAAGGTACGAATAAATGAGAAGACTACAATGGTATAAACGCGGAGCCGCTTACCTTATTGTCTCGTAGTTATTGTTCATCATGATATGCAATTGAAACGCTCGACATATGAAATTTTGCAGATTCTAAGCATTTCATTGACGGACTCATGAAATGAACGAATGTGTTTTATGAAAAGCACCATATAGCACGCAGGGATTCCTGCGTGCCAATGGTTAAGCTTATATCAAATTAGCAGCAGGAATTACATCAAGTCACACTTCTCCCCGGTGTTCTTCTCAACCTTCTCGCCATCTTTCAGGATGCGAGCCTTATAGCCAAACTTCTCAAAACCTTTCTGGAGTTTCTCTGGGGTTGTCTTGTCGGCATTATACTGTACTGTGACAGTCTGGTCTGGCACAGAAGTTTCAATGCTCTTGATACCCTTCTCAAAGCGAAGGTTGCTCTTGATTTTATTCTCACAAGCCGCACAGTGCATCTGTGGGGTTGTGGTGAACACTACGGTCTTGATGTCCTTGGCAAAGGTTACCATTGCCACCATCATCATTGTGAACATTACTAAAATCTTCTTCATAACTTTTCTATTTGCTTTAATCATTCAACTTTAAACATTTTCAATTAAAAGTGTACCCTCACTCCTGCGTAGAACATCCTGCCCTCTACAGGTCCCCAAACCAAGGTTGGCTCGAAATCGCTTCCCCATGGATTGCTGGCACCATAGATAGGAGTTTTCTGCTTGAAACCAGTCAGGTTCTCGCCTCCCACATAGATACTCCAATGGCGGAACCATCTCGTAACCTGCGCACTCACTTGCCCGAAGCTATGGAAACGAGGAGACCATGACTGGCTTCCATCTGCCAACTGGTAAGGCTCAGGATTTCTGCCTCCACCATTCAACTGCACGGTGGCATCAAATTGCCATAGGCCAAGTGGAGTCTTATAGGATGCCGTGAAGAGCGCCTTATACTTGCTGGTCAATGGCTTTTCTTTCAAGGTTTTGCCATAATCGTAGGTACACTTCACATCGTTCAGGCGATAAGCCGCTGTTATCTCCAAGCCCTTCAGCAATGGATAAGAGGCATCTATCTGGAAGGTGTGCGAATAAGACTTGCCTATCAAATTATAGATGGAGATAAGCCCCTTGTTGGCATCATAATCCACCACCGCTTGATTCTTGAAGTCGGTATAGTAATACTCAGCGTTCAGTTTCAGTGTCTTGCCAAACATCGGGATGTAGAAAGCGGTACTCAGTCCATAGTTCCAAGCCTCCTCTTGCTTAAGTCCATCCCCCGTAATCTGAAACTCCCTGCCACTCGCCAAGAGATAGTTGTACTCTGCCAAGCCAAATACCGTGCGATAGCCCTTACCTGCTGACAGGCGGATGCTGATGGCATCGACAGGCGAATACTTCACGTGGAAACGAGGGGTGAAGAAGCTGCCATAAAGCGAACTATGGTCGAAACGGACACCTGCCATCGCTGTCAACTTCGTGCCTAACGTATAGGTGTATTGGGCGTATGCTCCTGGAGTCGTCTCCTTCTCGTTCATTCTCTGCATCTCCGACAAAAGGTAAGGAGAATCTTCTTGCCCTACTGTCGGTCTTGGAGAAATGTTCACATTGGCGCGCTGTCCCAGGTAATCATGGTTGGCGCTCAAACCTACCGACAAATTGTGCTGATGAGTAAAATTGGTCTCAAATATCAGCGAGCCATAGAGATTCTTCTCATTGAGGTCGTAGAACCTGTTGCCATACTGGGCATCGAGCTGGTGCATCGAAGCTGAGGACATGAAGGCAATATTGGTACCATGCTCGTGATTGAGGATGAAGGCATGTTTCATATAACCCTCATAACGGTTGGTATGGAGCTTGATTCGATAAATATCATCACTATGAACATGTTCCTCATCCTGCCCACTGGTACGAATCTCCTTCAAAGCCCCAAGTCCACCATGAAAGATGTAGTGCTTGCCTTTATACAGCCAACGGTTCTGTACATTATATTGTTCTCTGCCTGGCATATCATAGAAACCATCGCCATTGTCATCATGGTTTTTGAGGATATTCTCATGATGCAACAATATCTCCGTTGCCCACTTATCCGACAGATGAACGTTGGCATCGGCGTTTGCTTCGATTCGGCTCTTGGTATCACCAAAGAGGTTTACCTCCACCTGTTGCTCATCCTCTGGCTTCAAGTAATCCACATTGATTTGACCTGTAATCGACTCATAGCCATTCTTCACCGAAGCACTACCCTTGGATACTTGAATGCCTTTCATCCAAGGTCCCGGCACATAGCCCGGGGCGTAAGGGATGGCTGCACCACGGAAATTCGGCAGATTCTCGGTGAGCATCTGTACGTAAGTGCCCGAAAGACCGAGGAGTTTGATTTGTCTTGCGCCCGTCGTGGCATCATTATAAGCCACATCCACCGAAGGGTTGGTCGTAAAACTCTCGCCCAGGTTGCAACAAGCCGCCTTGAAGAGCTCATCCTTGTTCACGGCGATGCCATTCACGGCACCAGCCAATCGGGAAGTGCCCGACTTACGAGCCACCACCTTCACCTCCTGCAAGGTCTCGTCCTTGAAAATGGAATCCTGAGAGGAGGAATCTACAGAGTTATTTTCTACAGAATTATTATATGATGATGACAGAGACACAACCTCTGTCTTATTGTTTTTTGCATAAGTCTCAGCACCAATAACCAGCAAGGCACTGAGCAATATATATCTTGAATACATAAATATATTTCCTTTTATCCGAATCTTAAATCTTCGCTTCGGATGATTTTACCATTTTATATATGTATGCAACCCTAAGATTTTACTGATAGGGATAGGCATACGACAATCTTGGCTGCAAAAGTACAAAAAAACTTTTGCAACCTATTTGCAAATATGGAAAAATCAAATAATCAGGATGTTAAGGAGGGCAAGATAAGCCCTTGGAGGCGAATGCGGAACGTTTTGATTCCAATATCTTGCCTTTTGAATGCTACAGATAACAGGACGAGGCAACGTCTGCCAAAGGGCTGGCACGATGCCTGCAAACACTGGTGCTGCATCGAAATCCAAGTGCTGGATAGAGACCGTAGGCGATAGTTTTACCAGCTCCACTTCCATGCAATGTTTGTTCACCTGTGCGCCCAGCTTGCCTAGGCAACAATCATGGTGCATGCTACGTTTCACGCAACAGTCAGTCACCATACCCACCATCACCTTGTCATAGTGAAGGCAGTGCATGACGGTAGTACCCACGCTCAAGTAAACCACCATGAGCGAGAGCATCAAAGCCATCAATATGTTGAGCGAACGTTTCATACCTATTTTTTGCACCTTTCTTTTCTCAAGTTGCAAAATTAAGCATTTTCATCAGAACAAGAACTTAATACCCCTATAATTTAATAACCTTTAACAGCTCTTGAATGAGCATGAATGCCCCCACACTTTCTGTTAATCTTTACTATATTCCTGCGAGAAAACTTGCAGGATAAAGGGAATATGAGTAACTTTGCACACGAATTTCTGAAACTATTGTCTTACAAAGACATAAAATAAGAGAGAAACTATTTTTTAAGGATAATATTGACTCATAAGAACAAATGAAAAAAGGACTATTTGCACTCGCGCTGGGTACCTTTACCTTGGGCATCGCTGAATTCATCATCGAGGGCATCATCACAGACATCGCCCACAACATGAACGTTTCTATCCCAGAAGCAGGACATCTCATCTCCATCTATGCACTCGGCGTCTGCGCCGGAGCTTTCTCGCTGATTCTCATGCATAAATACAGACCCAAGAATATCCTGATGTTCCTGGCTTCGCTCATCACCTTCGGAGCTGTCATCGCCTCAGTAGCACCTAACTACTGGCTCTTGCTCTGCGCCCGCTTTATAGAAGGTCTGCCTCATGGTGCCTACTTCGGAACGGGTACCATCGTGGCGGTGAAGATTGCCAAAGAGGGTAAGGGAACCAATGCCGTGGCGATGATGTGTGCTGGTATGCCGGTGGCCAATCTGCTGGGTGTGCCGGTGGGAACCTTCCTGAGTCACATGTTCAGCTGGCGAGTACCTTTTGTCAGCTGTATCGTGCTCGGACTCATCACCTTATACATGATTCACAGATGGGTTCCGGATGTAGAAGCACTGCCAAACAACGGTATGAAGGCACAGTTCCATTTCCTCCGCAACAAGGCTCCTTGGCTCATCATCGCAGCCACCTTCCTGGGCAATGGCGGCATTCTCTGCTGGTTCAGCTACATCTCTCCTCTGCTTCAGATGGAGGGCGGATTCAGCGCAGCCAGCATCTCTCTGCTGATGATTCTTGCAGGCGGCGGAATGGTAGTAGGCAATCAGGTGAGTGCCTTGCTTGCCGACCGCTTCAAGCCGGGTCGCTTTACCTGTTATCTCCAGTTTCTGGCAGCAGCGGCACTTCTGCTCACCTTCTTCCTCGCCCCTTTCGGCTGGGTATCTGTGGTGCTGATGTTCATCTGCTGCGCCTGTCTTTTCGGCATAGGATCGCCTGAGCAATTCCTCATCGTGAAGCATGCCAAGGGTGGCGAAATGCTGGGCGGCTGCTGCATTCAGGGTGCCTTCAATCTGGGTAACGCCATGGGAGCTTTCCTCGGTGGTATTCCTGTTGCGATGGGATTAGGATACAACTTCCCTGCCCTTATCGGTGTGCCGATGGCATTGGCAGGAGCCATCTGTCTGCTGATTTTCCATAAGAAATATGAATAAAAATGCGATAATCCGAAATAAATCACTATCTTTGCAGAAGAATTTCAAATAAACAAAGAAACATGATGAAACTTAACAAGACTTTCCTTACCCTGGGTCTGGCAGCACTCCTGCAGATGCCAGCCTCATCGTTCGCACAGACTGCGGGCGGTAACCGTCAGAATCCTCTTTTAACAAAGAGCAGTCTTCCATTCGGTGCTCCTGACTTCAGCAAGATTCAGGAGAGCGACTACCTGCCAGCCATCGAAGCGGCTAGCAAAGAGCAGCGTACCAACATACAGAAGATTGTAAACAACAAGAAGAAGCCTAACTTCCAGAACACCATCCTCGCCTATGAGGAGAGCGGTGCACTGCTCGAAAAGGTGACTAACATCTTCTTCGGTCTCACCAGTGCCCACAAAACTCCGGGCATCGCCGAAACCGAAAAGAAGGCTACCCCATTGCTGACCGAACTCGATAATGAGATTTCGTTCAACAAGAAACTCTTCGAACGCATCAAGTATGTTTACGACAACGAATATAAGAAACTCAAGGGCGAAGACAAGCGCCTTACTGAGGTTATCTATAAGAGTTTTGTACGTTCAGGCGCCCTTCTTTCTGCCGAGAAGATGGAGCGCATGAAGCAGATCAACTCCCGCATCTCTGAATTGCAGCAGGAATGGGGCAATCTTCTTCCTGCCGCTACCAACAACGCCGTGGTTTGGGTGAACAGCAAGGAAGAACTCGCCGGATTGAGCGATGCAGACATTGCACAATGCAAGAAAGATGCTGAGAGCCGCGGAGGCAAGGCGCCTTACTGCATCGTCATCATCAACACCACCCAGCAGCCTATCCTCACCAATCTCCAGAACCGCGAACTGCGCAAGAAGGTGTATATGGCAAGCATCCACCGTGCCGATGGTACTAACCCAAAATTCAACACCTTCCCTATCGTAACCGAGATTGCCAAGTTGCGTGCCGAGAAGGGCAAGCTGATGGGATATGACAACTATGCCGACTATTCGCTCGAAAAGACAATGGCTAAGAACAGCAAGAATGTGGATGATTTCCTGAAGCAGCTCATCAAGGAATATGCTCCTAAGGCTGATGCTGAAACCAAGGCGATAGAAGCGTATGCACAGAAGACTGAAGGCAAGGACTTCAAGCTGCAGCCATACGACCGCTTCTATTATTCTGCAAAGATGAAGAAGGAGATGCTCAACATTACCGATGATGAGATTAAGCCATACTTCAACATCGACAGCGTACAGGTGAATGGTGTGTTCTATGCCGCCCATCGTGTATACGGACTGAACTTCAAGCAGCGCAAGGATATTCCTACTTATCACCCTGACATGAAGGTATTCGAGGTAAGCGATAAGAACGGCAAGCCTATCGCCCTCTTCTACAGCGATTACTTCCGCCGTCCTACCAAGCGTGGCGGTGCATGGATGAGCGCCTTTGCCAAGCAGAGCAAGCAGCGCGGCCAGTTGCCTATAATATATAATGTATGCAACAATGCCAAGGCACCGGAGGGTCAGCCATCTCTCATCACATGGGATGAGGTTACTACCCTGTTCCATGAGTTCGGTCATGCGCTTCACGGAATCCTTTCCGACTGCAAATACAATACCCTTTCAGGAACAGCCGTTGCCCGCGATTTCGTAGAGATGCCATCCCAGTTTAACGAATCGTTTGCATCTATTCCGGAGATATTCGACCATTACGCCCGTCATACCGAGACCGGTGCTGCGATGCCAGCCGATCTGAAAGAGCGCATGCTGAAGAGCATCAGCTTCCAGACCGCCTATTCACTGGGCGAGAATCTGGCTGCAACCTGTCTTGACCTGGCATGGCACAAGATTAGCGAGGAAGAGGTACCTTCACCTTATATGGCAGGCGCCTTCGAGAAGGAAGAGCTCCACAACATCGGTTTGCTCAACACCCAGATTCCTCCTCGCTACAGCACATCATACTTCAACCATGTATGGGGCGGCGGTTATGCAGCAGGCTATTACAGCTATCTCTGGACAGAGGTGCTGGCTGTGAACATCGCCGACTACTTTGCAAAGCATGGTGCCTTAGATCCAGCCGTTGGTCAGGCATTCCGCGATAAGATTCTGAGCCGTGGCAACACAAAGGACCAGATGGAAATGTTTACCGACTTTACAGGTATGGAGAAGCCAGATGCTTCCGGATTCCTGAAAGCAAGAGGTTTGTAATGCATAAAATTACGATATGAAACAGGTAGAGGGTGTGTCATAAGTTAATGACACACCCTCTTTCTTTATCCTTTAATAGCCTGAGGTGTCCAGCTCTTCAGGAATCTGAGCACCTTTTCTTCGTTATATCCCTTACCTTCTTCCAGGAAGCTGGAATCCTGGATATGGAGAACCTTTCCGGTTTCATCGAACACCACAAAGACCGGGAATCCGAAACGCTGAGGATTGTTCAGTCGCTTCATCAGCTGCTCAGCCTTCTTCACCGCCGCATCACCGGCAGTTTTTCTGCGATTGTAGTTCACATGAATATATTCGAAATTATCATTCACCATCTTGTTGACCGCAGCATTCTTCTCTACAAAATCGGCAAACTTCAAGCACCATGGGCACCAGTTACCACCTACCTGACAGATAACAAACTTGCCATTCTTCTTGGCTTTAGCCAAAGCCTCATCAATCTGAGCCATCGGATCGATGCTTTCATTATACACCTTCTTGAGAGCAGTCTGCATCTGAGCAGGTTTCAATGCTCCTGCCTGGTCGAGCGAATCCAGTTTCTTCATCATCTCCTCCGCCTTCACGGTAGAGAATGCAACCTTACCTTCCGGATTGATCAGATAAGAGGTAGGAATCCATGAGATGTGATAATCCTTGGAAATCTTAGTTTCCTTCCATTTCTTAAACTCACAGTATTGCAACCAGCTATACTGATTATCGCCCAGATATTTCTTCATCTTCGCCTCGTCGGTATCAAAAGAAACACCCACTACCTGGATCTTGGTATTGTATTTGTCATAGATAGCCTTCACCATCGGCATGTCTCTTCTGCAGTCTGGACACCAGGAAGCCCAGAAATCGAGCACGGTCCAGACACCCGGAACCGTCTTTCCGTCTTTATCCTTCTGAGTCTTCTTATCTGAGAGCTGGAAGATTTTCTTCCCCGTCTTACTGTCAGTAATCGTAAAATCGGGAGCCTCGGTGCCTACTGGCAGCAAGTCAAGCGATGTCTGTGCTCTACCGACGACAGTCGTCATCAGGAGCAAAAAGAATAATAGTTTCTTCATACAATTTTTCTGTTTATGTCTGTTACTTCAAATATATATACTTCAACCTACAAAATTACATCATTTTCCAGTATCAAGTCCATAAAGCAAGATTTTATTACAGAAAATTAACCATAAAAGACTAGAACTGATAATAAATGAACGGCTGTACACTCTCCTGAGAAACCTCAACTACCATCTGCAGACAGATGATGAAGAGCAGCAGTTTAGCCATCCAAGGCAGGAGGATGAACCGCGCCTGAAGACGGTGATACTGGCGCTCGGTAAAGAGATAGCTCAGCATGACACCGATGATGCAAAGCGTCCAGGCAGGACGGGCATGGAAGAAAGGCACCAGATAATCGATACTGAAATCATTTGCCACCTTATCATACATCTTCCCCAACACACCCAAATCCTTGGCACGGAAGAAAGACCACGCAAAGCATATATATAAATAGGTGATGAGCCAGCTGAGGGAATTGCCAGCCAGCGTACGGGGAATGCTTATGTCCAACTGACGGCTGAAGAACTTATGCACCACAAGTCCGAAACCATGAAGAGCACCCCAGATGACGAACATCCAGGAAGAGCCATGCCACAAACCTGCCACCAGCATGGTGAGGAAGTTGTTGAAATACATGCGCACCTTTCCCTTCCGGTTTCCACCCAGCGGAATATACACATAATCGCGGAACCAGAAGGAAAGCGAGATGTGCCAGCGACGCCAGAACTCAGTAACCGAGAGTGAGCGGTAAGGGAAATAGAAGTTGTCGGGCAGATAGAAACCCAGAATGGCTGCCACACCGATACTCATATCGCTGTATCCCGAGAAATCGAGGAAAATTTGGACAGGATAGCCGAAGAGCGCTGCCAGATTCTCGAAACCCGAGAAGGTTTGCGGCGCATCAAACACCCAGTTGTTGAACTGTGCTATATAATCGCTCAGCATATTCTTTTTGACCAGTCCCAGCATGATGAGGAAAAGTCCCGTCCACAGCATTCTGCTGGAAGCCTGTTCGTTTCGTTTCAGTCTGGGTATCAGGTTGGCAGCACGGGTGATAGGACCCGCCATCAGCAGCGGAAAGAAGGTGAGATAGAAGCAATACTCCAGGAGCGTTACCTCCATGTCGAACTTGCGCTTATAGGTATCTACCGCATAGCTGATAGCCTGGAAGGTATAGAACGAGATACCTACAGGCAGAGCGATAGACTGCAGGGAGAAGTTGGTGCTGAACATCTCGTTGACTACATCGCCAATGATGAAATTGGTATATTTGAAATAGCACAGCAGAGCCAGGTCTACAAGCACCACGAAGGTGAGCAGCGCCTTGCGTGCCTTCCCCTCATGCAGTCTCATTTCCTGGGTTACGGCATAATTGATGCAAGCCGTAAGCGGCAGCATCCACATCACCATTCCGTTCACCTTATAGGCAAAGAAAAGGCTGAAGCAGATGACATACATCATCATGGCTGTGCGCGAATAGCTCTTGAGCAGGGTATAAATGGCAAGGAAGAAGATGAAGAGCAGCGCAAACGGAATGCTGCCCATCATCAGCGGAGAATCTGCCTGATAAACAAACAGCCGCTCTATCCAATGCCACAAGGCACTTATTTCGAATGTTGAATAATTCATTTGTCTGTTCTGAAGATATTATTTATTGAACTCTTTCTTATATGGAGTCTTTATGGTTTACATGCTTTACCGCTGGAACCGTCTTGTCAGCAGCAGCCGGAGACGTTTTTCCTGCAGTTGCAGGTTCCTTGGTTGCAGCAGGACTTTCTGTGGTTTCAGGCACAGTTCCCTCTACAGGCCTAGAAAGAGAATCCTTCTTCACAGCCGTACTGTCCGTCCTGTGTTTGGTTCCAGGAGGCAAGATGGTAATCTGTCTGTATCTGCGGTCACGCTTATCCGGCTTTTCCAATCGGAACGGATGCACACAATGTCCGCTATTCATCCATTCTACAATCTTATCCATCCACATGGCAGATGAAGCCATAGTCGGATGCCGGCCGTCTTTCTGGCGTTCGAAGGTAAGTTTATAGCTAGGATAATAGCCTCGTGGTCCCATCACCTCACGGAGGAGTTTGTTATATCCATTATCCTCACACCAGTTTGGCGGACCGATCCATATCGTCGGAATATTACCAATCTTGCTCAAGATGGCACGGATGCGTTTTTCACATCCCTTCATATCAGCCGTATACAGTTCGTTGCTGCCCAGACATACAAAGACATGGGTAGGTTTGATACGTTGGATATAATGCTGCAGGGTATCGGTAGCAGCCCAGTTTCTGGTGCCCGAACTCACCCAGGTAATACAGGTGAGTTTATGACCGTTCTTGTTGGCATAATCAGCCAGTCGCAGACCTAGATATTCCGACATCGAGTCGCCGAAGATCAGTACTCGCTGCGCCGCCGTATCCACGGGTTCCTTTATCATGCTGTCAGCCTTTTCCTCTTCAGCAAGCTCTGCCTCGCTTTTACCGGTGAGCGCATCCATTCCAATCTGTTTCAGCGGAATGTTTTCAGCCACTTGCTCTGGAATGAAGGCATAAGCCAGCAGTCCTCCAATGGCTATTGCCAGCAGGGCTATCATTTTCCAGGTTTCTTTCATTTTATATCTTTAATGAGTTTTGGTTATTCTTTTTCTTATACATTCATCTGGCATTACAGCTGGAAGGGAGTGAGCACATTAAGCAGCTTTCCGAAATCGGCCTTCGAGATGCGCCTTCCTCTCAAGCTGCGCACCTGCGGATAGTCTTCGAAATAGTTCTCCATCGTAGTATACCACTGATGAGAAACCACTTCCCTGACCGTCTTCAGTTGATTTTCGATGCGACGGGCAAAACTCGGATTCACTCTCGAGAGATAATGTCTTCCATCATTCATTTCGATGGCAAGCATCAGATAGATTTGCGGTCCCTTCTTCTCTTTCCTGCTTTTTACGGTTTCGCTTACCTTCCACCCCTTGGTGGATGTCGATACTCTGATATCCCAGCCATACTGGCTGTTGAGCTTATCCATCAGTCCCTTGAACACAACCCCGTGAGCCGAGGTATCTTTCAGTCCCGTATAACCGATGATGTAATGTATCATCTCGTGGAGCAAGACACTCTTTGCCTGCTTGTCGGTCATATCATAATAAGTAGACATGGAGAGTTTGAAATCGTAGAGTTTGGTGCGTCCCCATCTGGAGGCCCGCTTATAGGCAAGTTGCCCCAACCGAGTCTTGGCATGAGTAAGTCCGAGTTCAGGAACAGGCAGCTTTCCCCCGAAATATTCCTGGTCGAAACGCCTGAACCACTCCTCCATCCATTCTATTGTAACAATCATGTATGTATATTTATTCAATAATTATTCAGTTCTGTATATCAGATACTACAAAACGTTTGCAAAGATACAACTTTTTCTTTGTTTCTTTCAATATTTATCGAAAAATGCGTAACTTTGCACGCAAATTTACAACAAAAATGAACAAGACAGCACAACATATCATAGATATTAAGAATGTGTCGAAAAGATTTGGCGAGAAAACAGCCCTCAACAACATCAATCTCTATGTGAGAAAGGGCGAATTTATGACCATTCTGGGTCCTTCGGGATGCGGAAAAACGACATTATTAAGACTTTTGGCAGGGTTTGAAACCGCCAGCGAAGGCATCATTACCATCGCCGGCAACGATATTACTAACCTTCCTCCTTACAAGCGAAATGTAAACACGGTATTCCAGAAATACGCTCTGTTCCCTCATCTCAACGTTTACGACAATATCGCCTTCGGTTTGAAGCTCAAGAACACACCGAAGGAAGAGATTTTGCCGAAGGTAAAACGTGCCCTGAAGATGGTAAACATGAGTGATTATGAATATCGTGATGTCAACTCGCTTTCGGGCGGTCAGCAGCAGCGTATTGCCATCGCCCGTGCCATCGTCAACGAACCGGAAGTTCTTCTCCTGGATGAACCGCTTGCAGCACTCGACCTCAAGATGCGTAAAGACATGCAGCTGGAGCTGAAGCAGATGCACGAACGCCTGGGCATTACCTTCGTATACGTTACCCACGACCAGGAAGAGGCCCTCACCCTGAGCGACACCATCGTAGTGATGAGCGAGGGAGAGATACAGCAGATAGGTACGCCTACCGATATCTACAACGAACCAGCCAATGCTTTTGTTGCTGACTTTATCGGCGAGAGCAATATTCTCTGCGGAACGATGGTCCACGACTGTCTGGTGAATGTGGCAGGTACTGAACTGCCTTGTGTAGACAAGGGCTTCGGCTGCAACCAGGAAGTGGATGTCGTGATACGTCCTGAGGATATAGAAGTTTCCACCGATACCGCCCATGCCCAGTTTGTGGGCAAGATAACCTCTTCCATCTTCAAGGGAGTACACTACGAGATGCTGGCAGAAACCGAGAAGGGCAACGAATTTCTCATCCAGAACTACAAGCATTTCGAAGTAGGTCAGACGATAGGAATGAGCGTGATACCCGACAATATTCACATCATGAAGAAGGAGCGCATCACCAACACCTTCGATGCAAAGGTAAACGGCGACGGAACGATAGAATTCCTGGGCTGCGAATACCAGATGGAGATTCCGGAAGAAATAAAGGACAAGATTCAGACCGATGAAAACGGAAACGAAACCATCCGGGTGAACGTACCTTTCAACAAGATAGAACTCTTCGACAACGAGAGCGAAGGAACCTTTACAGGCGACATCAGCTTCATTCTCTACAAGGGCGACCACTATCATCTCACCATCGATACCGACTGGGGCGAGAAGCTCTATGTAGATACACAGGATGTATGGGATTTAGGCGATCATGTGGCTATCACCATTCCTCAGGAGAATATTTCGTTTGAATAAAAATTATTAATTCCTAATTATCAATTATAAATTGAACATTATCAAGTTTATCTCTTCGCGACAAAGCTGGTCGATACCTTACGCCATCTTTGCAGCGATATTTGTGGTACTGCCATTGCTTCTCATCGTAGTGTTCGCATTTACCGATGAGAACGGAGCCCTGACGCTCTACAACTTCCAGAAGTTCCTGGCACACCCCGAAGCCATCAACACCTTTGTGTATTCGATAGGCATCGCCTTTCTCAACACCCTGCTCTGCATTCTGCTGGGCTATCCGGCCGCCTATATTCTGACACAAACCAGAATGAAGTATGCCAACACCATCGTCATGCTCTTCATTCTGCCGATGTGGGTAAACATCCTGGTGCGCACACTTGCCACCGTGGCCCTCTTCGATTTTGCCGACCTTCAGCTGGGTGAGGGTGCCCTCCTGTTCGGTATGGTCTACAACTTCATCCCATTCATGATTTACCCTATCTACAACACCCTGCAGAAGATGGACCGCAGCTATATCGAAGCAGCCGAAGACCTGGGAGCATCGCCTTGGCAGCAGTTCTTCAAGGTCATCCTGCCCCTCTCCATGCCGGGCGTAGCAAGTGGCATTCTGATGGTATTCATGCCAACCATCTCTACCTTCGCTATCTCGGAACTGCTGACGATGAACAACATCAAGCTCTTCGGTACCACCATCCAGGAGAACATCAACAATTCGATGTGGAACTATGGTGCAGCCCTCTCGCTCATCATGCTCTTCCACATCGGTGCCTCCACCCTCATCGCAGGTGATGGCAGTAAACAGGAAGGAGGTATCAGATGATGCAGTCATTATTCAGTAAGGATATGATGAAGAAAGTATTCTGCCAAGGCTATCTCTGGTTGCTCCTGCTGCTACTCTATTCCCCTATCTTCATTATCATCATCTTCTCGTTTACCGAAGCCAAGGTGATGGGCAACTGGACAGGTTTCTCGCTACAACTCTACAAGAATCTCTTTGCCGAAGGTACACACCATTCGCTCACAGCGGCACTGGTCAATACCGTAACCATCGCCCTGATTACCGCAACCGTATCCACGCTCTTTGGAACCCTGACAGCCATCGGCATCTACAACCTGCGCAACCGGTATGCACGTAATGCCATCCAGTTTGTCAACAACATTCCGATACTCAACGGCGACATCATCATCGGTATCTCGCTCTTTCTGCTCTTCATCACGCTGGGCATTCCGCAGGGCTATACTACCGTGGTACTCTCACATATCACCTTCTGTCTGCCATACGTTATCCTGAGTGTGATGCCAAGACTGAAGCAGATGAATCCGAACCTCTATGAGGCGGCACTCGATCTGGGTGCCTCTCCGATGCAGGCGCTTCGCAAGGTCATCATCCCTGAAATATTGCCAGGTATGATTTCCGGTTTCATGCTTGCCATCACGATGAGTATCGATGACTTCGCCGTCACCATCTTCACGATAGGTAACGAAGGTCTGGAAACCCTCTCCACATTCATCTATGCCGATGCCAGAAAGGGAGGACTGACCCCAGAACTTCGTCCGCTGAGTACCATCATCTTCGTACTGGTACTGGTGATGCTGATTATCATCAACAAACGTTCTGAGAAAAATAAGAAGAAATGAGAATGAAGAACAAGATATTTTTAGGAGTCAGTGGAGTAAAAGGAGTTAAGGCCATCGTCTTTCTCTTTCTTTGCCTGCTGATGATTCTGCCGCTCTCTTCCTGTTACAACAAAGAGAACCGCGAGGAGATTCTGAAGGTTTACAACTGGGCTGATTATATAGATGAAGACGTTCTTGCCAACTTCCCGAAATGGTATGAACAACAGACCGGCAAGAAGATCCGGGTCATCTACCAGACCTTCGACATCAATGAGGTGATGCTTACCAAGATAGAACGAGGTCATGAAGACTACGATGTGGTATGCCCGTCAGAATATATCATCGAGCGCATGCTACGCAAAGACCTTCTCCTACCTATCGACACCGCCTTCGGCAAAACGCCCAACTATATCAGCAACGTATCACCATACATTGTTAAGCAGATAGATGCCACCTCCAACAATGGCCGCATCGCCCACCATTATGCCGTGCCTTACATGTGGGGAACCTGTGGCATCCTATATAATAAGGTACACGTACCTATAAATGATGCACAGACCTGGGGAACTTTATGGAACAGAAAATATCAGGGCAAACTCCTGATGAAGGATTCCTACCGCGACTCCTATGGCACCGCACTCATCTGGGCACACCGTAAAGACCTGGAAGCAGGCAAGGTGACCATACCACAGCTGATGAACGACTATTCACCCGCTGCCGTAGCCACAGTAGAGAAAGAACTGAAAGCTCTGAAGCCAAACATAGAAGGATGGGAAGCCGACTTCGGCAAGGAGACCATGACCAAAGGCAAAGCCTATCTCAATATGACCTGGAGCGGTGATGCCGTCTGGGCTATTGAAGAAGCCGGAAAAGTGGGTGTAGAACTGGGATATGAAGTACCGAAAGAAGGAAGCAATGTATGGTTCGACGGTTGGGTAATCCCTAAATATTCCCGCAATCCGAAGGCTGCCGCCTATTTCATCAACTATCTCTGTCAGGAAGACGTGGCACTCGCCAATATGGAGACTACAGGATATGTGAGTAGCGTGGCAGGCAAGAAGGTATTAGAAGCAATGAGCGATACTGAGGTTTATCCCCAACCTGTAAATCTGGCCTACTTCTTTGGCGAGGAAGGCAGGAATGCCCATCTCAACCCTATTATGTATCCAGACAGCAGCATAGTAGCCCGATGCGCCATGATTCATGATGCCGGCGATCATACTCCCGAGGTATTGGATATGTGGTCGAAGGTGAAGGGAGACAATCTGGGCGGCGGCATCGTTATCTTCCTGCTAGCCGTAGTCCTTGCCCTCACGGTATTCGTTGCCATCAAGAAGTATGAGCATTACAAGCACAGAAGGCTGTCGAGAAAACACCGCAGAAGACATGTGGTAAAGGTAAAAAGGTAAAAAAGTAAAAGGGTAAAAAAGTAAAAGAGAGGGGAAAAACCTATTTTATAGGGGAAAATGAACATTTTTTGAAGGAAAAGAGAAAAAAGTGTCGAAAAAATTTGGTAATATCAAATAAAAGCATTACCTTTGCACTCGCTTTTGAGATATAAAGCTTTTGGGTAGTTACCAGAGTGGCCAAATGGGGCAGACTGTAAATCTGCTGGCTATGCCTTCGGTGGTTCGAATCCATCACTACCCACTTTTCCCAAAAAATAACTCAAAAATTTAAGAGTCCGACTTTCGAGAGAGAGCCGGACTTTTTTCTTTTCATATAAATCCTGAACAAAAGAAGAAGAGTAATATCACTCTCCTTCTACCTGCGTCTTTGGCCAATTCACCAAATACAGCATTTCTGTGGCTCGTGTAAATGCAGTATAGAGCCAATGGATATAATCGGGAGTAAGCATATCATCCGTCATATAGCCCTGGTCTACATAGACATGCGACCACTGTCCACCCTGCGCTTTATGACAGGTAACGGCATAGGCAAACTTCACTTGCAGAGCATTGAAATATGGGTCTTGCCGGATTGCCTTCATACGGTCTGCCTTCAGGGGGATGTCCTGATAATCTTCCTCTATCTTATGGAAAAGCTGCTCTTGCTGATCATGGGTCAAAGCAGGAGCCTCACTCGTCAAGGTATCCAGCAATACCGTAGCCTCCAGTTCATAATTATCATAATCGGGAAATTTCAACAGAAGGGTGGCAAAATGAAAGCCATAGAGTTCGATGCGACGACTCACCTTCATCACCTTCGCCCTATCGCCATTAGCCAGGAAAGCAGGAAGTTCGTTACTTTGAACTTCTTTACTTTGAACTTTGAACTTGGAACTCGGAACTTTATGATTAGCTAAACTATTGAATTGGCTTTCCCTTCGGCCGCCGAACGCAGTTTCTTCACTCTTCACTCTTCGTTCTTCACTTAATTCCCTTTCCTTTATCTTCTTTCTCTCTTCCTCCATCCAATAATAATTGTTCTTCACAATCATCAGCATGTCGCCACTCTCCAGTTCCTCTTCCCTATCAAGCACCATGTTGCGGATGCCCTGGTTGAAGATGTTGGCGCGCTTGTTGCTACGAGTCACAACAATGGTATCGTCCAGTCCTACATGATGATAACTGTCGCCAAGCGCCTCGATGAGTTCTGCACCCGGCATTTCCCTGATATCCGAGAAACCAGAGAAACGGATTTTAGGCAGTTGGGTAATGTCATCGTGGGTAATCATCTGGCGGATACGGGTAGCATTAAAGAGAATACCCGACTGCTGACTCTGACGGACTACTTCGTTCAAATCGCACTCATAAACCGACAGTCCATACCCCTGGAGCATCGCAGCAGAAAGAGCTGGTGATTCTTCCTCACCAACAGGAGGCAACTGTGCCTTATCGCCAATCAGCAAAAGTCGGTCGTTACGTCCCTGATACACAAAATGAATCAGATCATCTAGCAGACAGCCGCTGCCAAAGGTGGTTCCACCCAATCCCAGATTGGCAATCATCGAAGCCTCATCCACCATGAAAAGCGTATCAGTATAGAGATTATCATTGAGATTGAACTGTCCATCCACTCCGGCAAACGCCTTTTCGCGATAGATGCAGCGATGAATGGTATAGGCAGGCATCCCGCTGTTCAGAGAGAAGACCTTAGCCGCCCTACCCGTAGGAGCAAGGAGCATCACCTTCTGGCGAACAGCACGGAGCGTACGGACGATAGCACCCGAAAGCGATGTCTTTCCGGTACCCGCACTACCCCGGAGAATCATCACAGCATGAGGATTACTATCCGTCATAAACTGCACGAAAACATCGAGCGCCTGAGCCTGTTCTGGGGTTGGCGGAAAGCCAAATTGCTGTAATATCTGATATTTTAACTCTTCAATGTTCATATTTCGAAAACTTTTAGTATCTTTGCAGAAAATTTACTGCACCTATTTGCTGTGCAAAAGTAATAATACTTTTTGAAATGAGAAAAAGAATAAAGAATAATTATATTTTGGGAGCATGCGTCATCATCATGATGCTACTCTGTATTCTGAGTGTAAGTCAGCCCATCCGCTTCCAGAAAGCCATGGCTAGCAGAGAAGCAGAGGTGAAGGAGAAACTGATGCAGATACGTCAGGCTGAAGAGAAATACAAGGCGAAACACGGCGTATATACAGGCGATTTCCCGACACTGGTAAAAGGCAAGTACTTACAGGAAGATGCCCAATACATTCCTTATGCCGACGGTAAGAAGTTTACACTCGCTGCCACGGTTATCGTAGGAAAAAGCGGTAAGCAGATTCCGGTGATGGAATGTGGGGCCGGTTATGAAACCTTCCTCGACGGACTCGATGAAGGTTCCATCCAGCAGAAGATAGAGGAGGCCAACTATGCCGGCAACTATCCCGGACTCAAGATAGGCGATTTAACGACAGATAATAACAACGCAGGTAATTGGTAACAGATATGCAAATAAAAGGTAACAACATTCAGCAAGCACGACTCACCATCCGCGTGAGCAGAAACACCCTCAGTTTTTCGGTAGTTGACCGTGAAGCTGAGCATCAGCTCATCTATGAACCTTATACAGTAAAGAGTGGTGTTTCGATGGCAGCCAACTTGCGTCAGGCTTTCAAGGAGAGTACTCTCCTGCAGCGGGGATACCAGAAGGTACGCGTATATCTCGATTCGCCTATCCTGCTGGTTCCTATCGAAGAATTTCATGAAGAGGATATCGATGTGCTCTATCAGCATGCCTTCAACAGTCATAACAGCGATGCCATTCTCTACAGAGTGCAGCCGGAACTGAATGCGGTAGCGGTATTCCCTATCAACAAGGATTTGAAAATGGTGGTAGAAGACAACTTCAAGGATGTCCGCTTCACACCTATCATGCAACCGATGTGGCACTATCTGCATCATCGCAGTTTCACCGGCATTCACCGCAAGCTCTATGTTTATTTCCACGACAAGAAGCTGGACGTTTTCGGTTTCGAGAAGAACCGTTTCAAATTTTTCAACTCGTTCAATGCCGAGCATGCCAAGGATGCCCTCTATTTCATTCTCTATGTATGGAAGCAGTTAGGATTCAACCAGATGCAGGATGAGTTGCATGTATCAGGCAATGTTCCTGATAAGGATTGGTTCCTCTACAACACGAAACTCTATATCAAGAAGACCTTCATTCTGAATCCTGCCGCCGAATTCAACCGTGCGCCCATCACAGAGATTAAAGGTCTGCCATTCGATTTAATGGCGCTGTACTTAAGTAAGTAAGACAAGAGTTGATAGTTAAAAGTTGATAGTTAAGAATTCAACAGAATAGCTTATCATAAAGTTCAATGTTCAACATTCAAAGTTCAAAGTAAATATGAGAATCATAACAGGACTATATAAGGGACGCCATTTCGACATTCCACGTTCGTTTAAGGCACGTCCGACAACAGATTTTGCAAAGGAGAACATCTTTAATGTGCTGCAGGGATATATTGATTTTGAAGATACCTCTGCCCTCGACCTCTTTGCTGGCACGGGCAGCATTTCGCTCGAACTGATATCACGAGGCTGCAACCGGGTAATCAGCGTAGAGGCCGACCGCGATCATGCCAACTTCATACGCCAATGTTTTCAGAAGTTGGGCGAAGACAAGGATATTCTGATTCGTGGTGATGTATTCCGTTTTCTGAAGACCTGCAAGCAGAAGTTTGACTTTATCTTTGCCGATCCTCCATACGCCCTGAAGGAGTTGCCGCAGATTCCAGACCTCGTTCTGAATGGCGACTATCTCAACGAAGGAGGCATCTTCGTCTTTGAGCATGGCAAAGACTATGATTTCTCCGAGCATCCACGATTTCTGGAGCACAGAAGTTACGGAAGCGTAAACTTCTCAATATTCAGATAGGAAAAAATCCCCGTTTGCACCAGACAAGATGCAAACGGGGATTTATTCGTTACAACAGCGGCGAGAGTAATCTTACCATACTCTCGAAAAGGCGCTGCAGGAACGGACGTTTTACGAAATAGGATACATCATCTACCAGGATACTCTTCGCCTCATCCCGCAGATAGACAGCCTTCACGCGCTGCGCCATCCCCTCATCAAAGAAGAACGCATTCGCTTCGAAATTATTCTCAAAACTTCGGAAATCGATATTCGTACTGCCTATCGTACAGAGATTATCATCACTTACGAGCAATTTACTATGATTAAAGCCTGCCGTATAGAGATAAACCTTTACGCCAGCCTCTATCGCCTCCATCACATACGAACGTGATGCCCACTCAACCAGTTTGGCATCAGCATGACGAGGCAACATCAGACGGATATCCACACCCGCCAGAGCTGCTGTTCGCATGGCAAACAATACGGGTTCAGTTGGCAGGAAATAAGGCGTTTCCATATACACATACTTCCGGGCCTGAAGCAGGATGCGGACATAGCCCTGCATAATGTCAGGCCAAGGACTGATAGGACTGCTCGTAACTATCTGTACGAGACAATTATTGTGGATATGTACACTAACCGGTGGATAATACTGGCGATTGGAAACCAACGTACGGTCTACGAAATACCAGTCTACCAGAAAGGCTCTCTGAATGGCGTAAACGCCACCGCCCTCAATACGGAGATGCGTATCGCGCCAAGCCTGTTTCTTATCACCCTTCACATAGCGCAGAGCTATATTCATGCCGCCGATAAAGCCCACCTTACCATCTATGACACAGAGTTTGCGGTGGTTACGATAGTTTACCTTACTCGTAAAAGCAGGAAAGCGGACTGGCATGAACGAATGTATATCAATGCCTGCATCACGCATACGTTCAAAGAATTCATCCTTCACTTTCCAGCAGCCTACATCATCATAAATCAGTCGCACCTCCACTCCCTGCTCCGCCTTATCAATCAAGGCATCAGCTATCAGATATCCCAAGGCATCGGCTTCGAAGATATAGGTATCGAGATGAATATGATGCTTTGCCTGTCCTATATTATATAATAAGGTAAGGAAGAAATCGTAGCCATCGGTATAAATATCCACCTGATTATCTTTAAAAGGCAGCGCCCAACTCTGGTTGGCAAAGAGATTCATCAGCGGTTTATTGCTGTCTGGCAGGTGAAGATTCTCCTGCTCTACGAACTCGAGCATGGAGCGCTTGGTGAGCTGGTCCATGCTGCGGTCGCTGATAAGACGTTCCTTGCGGGTATTCTGTCCGAAGAAAAAATAGAAGATAATACCCACAAAGGGGATGAAGAAGAAGACCAATATCCATGCCATCGTCTTGGCGGGCTGACGATTGTCCATCAAGACGGTAATGATAGCCGGAACGGTTATCACAACATAAAGCAACAGATATATCCAGTGAAAATAAATCATATAGCGTTTCTCCTTTTTTATCTCTAATACTTCTTTACAGAGTTCCTCCCCCACCACAGGACAGGAGTTCCGGTTAATTGAAGATATTGTTTGCCTGACTCGCCAGAAGCGTGTTCATCTGCTTGAGTTTCATAAACTCCTGCAGCAGTTCACGATTGGTCGGATTCTTGGCAAACTCCTGCTGAACCTCAATAATACGCTGAGCAATATAATGAGTGCGGAAGCTCAAGATGTCTTTAAAGACAAACTGACGGAGTTTGTCGGCGCTCATCTTCATCTGCAAACTAGCCGTAGATACCTCCTGGTCACCTGTAGGCAAACCTGCCAACCTGCTGATTTCCGGATTCGGATGATTGGCAAAATAAGTTTCGGCGACAAAATCATCTTCTTTTTCGAGATGCTCCACAGCCTCCTGCATAATCTGATTATATAAATCATTATGAAACTTAAAGCCATCTCCACCCAAATCAAGACTGATATACTGGGCCACAGCTACCTCCACATCATTTCCGTCTACATCCTGTACCGTGATGAGCTGGTCGCCATGATGAATAATCAACTGTACCAGAAGTCCTTCTACTTCCAGAAGTTTATCCAGTGGGGTAACCGCTCTCATTGCTGATTGCGCCTGCTGCGCTGCCGCTACAGTCGAATCTTTCAATCCCGCAGCACGTCGCTCGGCCTTTACCTGCTCACTCATACCGTTGCGCACAAAATTATTCAAGGCATTCACGATGATTGCCTCGTTCACGCCCAAACGGTGAGAACAGTCGGTGATATAAGAAGCGCGCGTTATCTGATTCTTGATTTTCGAGATGCTCTCTACAATCGAATTGATAGCCTGGCTTCGCTTTACAGGGTCTGTCACACCGCGCAGCAGAATATCGGTCTTAAACTGTATGAAGTCGGTCTGATTTTCCTGAATATATCTTCTGAATTCCTCTGCCGAATGACTGCGGGCGAAACTGTCAGGGTCATTACCGTCAGGGAGGAAGAGTACCTTTACGTTCATCTCTTCTTCAAGCAGCATATCGGTACCTCGCAGCGCAGCATGAATACCCGCATTATCGCCGTCATAGAGAAGAACGATATTACTGGTAAAGCGGTGCAGCAATCTGATCTGATGCACGCTCAGCGCTGTACCCGAGTTGGCCACTACATTTTCGATGCCACACTGATGCATCGAGATAACATCGGTATATCCTTCCACCATAAAGACACAATCCTCCTTAGCTATCGCCTTCTTGGCCTGATAGAGTCCATAGAGTTCGCGCTCCTTATGATAGATAACGCTATCAGGCGAGTTGACATATTTCTGGCTGACGCCCTTGGTTCGGCTGTCGAGAACTCGTCCGCCAAAAGCTACCACCTTGCCGCTCACGCTGAACCAAGGGAAGATGGCTCTGCCCGAGAAACGGTCAAGAATCTTATCCTCACCCGACTTATTGCCGGCTTCGTCCTTATCCACCTTGAAGCAGAGTCCCGTATCAACCAGATATTTCGGATTATAGCCAGCCGCCTTAGCCGCCTCAGCAAGAGCAGTACGCTTAGGGAGCGCAAAACCCAACTGGAATTTTCTGATGATATCATCCCTGAAACCTCTTCCTCGGAAATAGGCCATACCGATAGCGATACCATCCACATCATGCAGGAGAATATCCTGAAAATATTTCGCCGCCCAATCGTTGACGATAAACATGGATTCTCTTTCGCTCTCGCGCTGTTTTTCTTCATTGGTCAGTTCACGCTCCTGAATCTCAATTTTATATTTCTTGGCGAGCCAGCGAAGGGCATCGGGATAGGTCATCTGTTCCAGTTCCATCAGAAAGTTGATTGCATTGCCTCCCTTTCCGCAGGTAAAGCAATGACAGATACCTCTTGTTGGAGATACAGAGAAAGATGGATTGGAATCGTTATGAAAAGGACACAAGCCGACATAATTGATGCCACGCTTCTTGAGCGTAACAAACTCAGATACCACCTCTTCTATCTTGGTGGCATCCATAATTTTTGCTATCGTCGGTCTGTCTATCATTATATATATTCTTTTTTCTGTTTTTACTATGCAAAATTACTATTTTTCTTTGAAAACACAAAGAGAAACGGACAGAAAAGTAAAAATGAAACATATTAAAAACTAAAGTTTACATAAAACAAGGTACATTCGGATAGTTTTGGCTATCTTTGCAACCGGCAAAAACACATTGCTGACAATCGGAAAATAACAACAAAATAAATAAATATGAAACTAAACAACATCAAGCAAACATTCCTGGCAAGCGCTGCCCTGCTCTCAACTATCAGCATGAGCGCAGCCGACAGATTTGTGAATTTCAAGCAAGGAGACTTGCTGCTGAATGCCAATAACCGGGTAGAAATCTACATGGACACCAACGACTGCAAGGGAGTGAGCTATGCTGCTCATGCCCTGCTGAAAGATATAAAAAGTGTAAGTGGAGACACAGCCACCCTCACCACGGATGCCGGTTTTCTGAAAAAAGCCGACACTGCCCGACCAGCTATCCTCGTAGGCACCATCGGCCATTCTGCAGCCATCGACCAACTGGTGAAACAGAAGCGCATCAACGGAAATCTGCTGAAGGGCAAACGTGAAAAGTTTATCATCACGCTCACTGATGGTCAGCTCGTCATCGCAGGCAGTGACCGCCGAGGCACCATCTATGGCATCTACGAACTCTCGCAGCAGATGGGCGTATCGCCTTGGTATGACTGGGCAGACGTGCCTGTAGAGCACCACGATTCCATTTTCGTAAACAAGGGTATCTATACAGATGGCGAACCTGCAGTACGTTATCGCGGCATTTTCCTCAACGATGAGGCACCTTGCCTAACGTCATGGGTAAAGAATACCTACGGCACCGGATATGGCGACCACCGTTTCTATCAGCGCGTTTTCGAACTGGTATTGCGACTGAGAGGTAACATGATGTGGCCTGCCATGTGGGGCTGGGCTTTCTACGCAGATGACCCAGAGAACGAGAAGACGGCAGATGAAATGGGCATAGTGATGAGTACTTCCCATCATGAGCCGATGGCCCGCAACCACCAGGAATACGCCCGCAACCGAAAGGGATGGGGACCTTGGAACTATCAGAAGAACAAGGAAAACCTGCAGAAATTCTTCCGTGAAGGCATCGAACGCATGAAGGGTACCGAACAGATTGTAACCATCGGCATGCGTGGAGACGGCGATGAGGCGATGAGCGCAGAGGCTGATACAAAGCTGATGACCAACATCATCAACGACCAGCGTAAGATTATCGCTGACGTAACCGGCAGAAAGGCTAGCGAAACCCCACAGGTTTGGGCACTATATAAAGAGGTGTTGGATTACTACGACAAGGGCATGAAGGTGCCTGATGACGTAACCCTCCTGCTCTGCGATGACAACTGGGGTAACGTGCGCCGTGTGCCGAATGCCAAGGAACGCAAACACAAAGGCGGTTGGGGCTTATACTATCACGTAGATTACGTAGGTGCTCCAAGAAACTCAAAGATGCTCAACGTTACTCCTGTGCAGAATCCTTGGGAGCAGTTGACACTTGCTTACGAGAATGGCATCGACCGTCTCTGGATTCTCAATGTTGGCGACCTCAAACCGATGGAATATCCTATCAGCCAGTTTATGGACATGGCTTGGAATCCACGTAAATACGATGTAAACAACATCACCCGTCATACCCGCGACTGGTGCGCACAGCAGTTTGGTGAATCGCAGGCCGATGAAGCAGCCCGCATTCTGAACCTCATCTGCAAGTACAACGGCCGCTGCACCCCAGAGATGCTCGACCAGAACACCTACAGTCTGGAAAACGGTGAATGGCAGGAGGTGGTAAACCAGTATCTCCAGCTCGAAGCCGATGCGCTGCGCCAGTACAACAGTCTGCCGGCATCCTATCACGATGCCTATCGCCAGATTATCCTCTTCCCTATCGAGCTGATGAGCAATCTGCACCAGATGTACTTTGCCCAGGCACAGAACCATGCCCTCTACAAGCAGGGCAATCCAAAGGCGAATGTATGGGCTGATGAATGCGAGCGCCTCTTCAAGCGCGATTCACTCATCTGCGACTATTACAATCATAAGATGGCTGGCGGCAAGTGGAACGGAATGATGACCCAGAAGCATATCGGCTACAAGAGTTGGAATGATGATTTCGAGAAGGATACCTGTCCGGAACTCTTCCGGGTAACCTCCAAGGATGGAGTGATTATCAGCGAAAACAACGGCGTGGTAGAAATCGAAGCTCCTTACTATAGCTGCAAGACGGATGCTGCCGAGGCAAAATGGACAGAGATTCCATTCATGGGCAAAAGCGTATCGGCAATGACTCTGATGCCGTATACCAAGAGTGTAAAGGGAGCTAGCATCACTTACAAGTTTAAGATGCAAGTTAGCAAAACTTCGGATGGCAAGGCATTTAATGGCAAGCAGAAGGTTCGCATTCATGTGATTACCAAATCAACCTTGGATTATCTCAACAAGGGCGGCTTAACCTATGGTGTAAGTTTAGATGGGGCTTCTCCTGTAGAGGTTAACTTCAACAAAGATTTGAACGAGAAGCCGGAGAATATCTACAGCATCTATTATCCTACGGTAGCCACCCGCATCATCGACAAGGTGATAGAAGTAGAACTGCCAGTTACAGGCGATGGCATCCACACCCTCACCCTCACTCCTAACGACCCAGCCATCGTCTTCGAGAAAATCGTGATTGATGGAAGAGAAGGAAAAAAGAGTGTCAAGGTGATTTAGACTGGCTGCATACAAACCTGCCAGTTTATATACGTTGAATAACTATTTATCCGGAATTTACTGTGATGTAAGATCAGAAATCCCCAGCCTTTTTTCTCAAGCAGGCTGGGGATTAGACTCTCCTGTCAGATGAACATTTTTATACTGAACTTTCGCATGTGGGGAAGTTAAGGGAAGTAAGAGGTTACATGATTCTCATCAGAACGTTACATTAATGATGTTCCCCCGATTGTCTTCCCTTGCGTTCTGCAATTTTTCCCAAAGCATTGATGGATTCAAGATAAGCCTCCTCTACTGGAGTTAATACCTTTACCTGATATTTTCGATACTCAGCTATAGCTTTGTCCATTGCTTCTTCATGGCTGATACTTCCCGATTACTTCAACAAAGAATGGTTTGTAGGCATCCGTACGCTCATAGATAACTTCTGCCGCAGTATGTCCATGAGCAGCATAGTGCAACTTATTTTGCACGATTTTAAAGAAAAGTTTTGAGGCATCAGTTCGAGGGTCATAGTCAACACTTGTGGCATAGATGTCCAGAACTTGTCGATAGAGCACCTTTTCTGACGAACGAATATCACGAATACGGTCGAGCAACTCTTTCCAATAGTTGCCACCACCAAGATTTTTGAGTCGTTCATCGTCCATCGTAAACCCTTTTACGATGTACTCATTCAGTCGCTCTGTAGCCCATTGACGGAAACGAGTGCCTTGAATAGATTTTACACGATAGCCCACAGATATGATAACATCAAGGTTATAGAACTTCACTTCTTTGCTTTGGGTTTTTCCTGCCATAGCACCATGCTGAGTGGTCTGTCGGAATTTCCGACAAACCACTTTTTCGTCCAATTCTCCTTCCTTGAATATATTCAATATGTGCTCATTGATAGTAGAGCGCCCTTTATTGAAAAGCTCTGCTATCTGTTCCACATTTAGCCAAACCGTCTTATTCTCCAATCTCACATCAAGCTTCACGCCTTCATCAGATTGGTAGATAATCATTTCTCCCAAATCAGTTTGGGGTGCGTCCTCCCATTTATAGCCACAATCCAAGCAAAGATGCAGTACGCCCTCTGTCTGCACATTGTCTGAATTGCACTTTGGACATTTGATATTATCATCATTCATTGTATCGTTCTTTTGTTTTTTAAATGTAAGAATTATTGTTTACGCTAAATACTAGTTGTTCATAACTTTATACTTGGTATAAATTTCACATTAAACCTCCTTTTCTAAAATTTGTCTATTTTCTATTTGAACCAAGATAGACTTATTGAATAAATCTTTAACCATCAACAATAAGTCTGAAGTCATCTGACTGTACTCCTTAACTAAGACATCTACCTTTTTACAATATCCGTTAAGCTGCTCCTCCAATTTTGCAATGTTATGATTATGACTTACCATTTCCGAATGGCATATATTTTTTTGTTGAATATCACTTGAAACTTCAAACATCTGCTTGTTCAAAGAAAGTATTTGAGCTTCCATTTCTTTTGAAGACCTTTTAAAGCGCAACATTTTATTCTGCTATTGTATAGCACGCTCACTATTATGATTACTATATATCACAGCTATCAGAGCACCCATTAAAGCTAAAATACTACCAGCATAACTTCCCCAAAAGTTGAGCCAATCAGAGTTTGACAGACCAGCAGCTTCTTTTTTCCCCGTTGTCAATGACAAGTAAAAGATGAAAGCTAGAAATAAGCTCACAACTATTACAAACAAAACTACTATTATCACTTTTTTTTCATACTTTTTCATTGTATCTATTTTTATCTATATGAATTTGTCAGACGCTGTCTGACAAATTCAATCATTCAGACATTATACTATCAACTAATCTTCTCAATTCCTCTTTATTGGGAAGATAGAGCTCATATTTGGATACGAACAAATTGGAATCCATACCATAGGTTGCATACTCTACCATCAGTTCGTCTTTATTGTGTCCAAGAACAATGCCGATAGGAGGATTATCATCTGGCGCATTCTCTTCTTTCGCAAAATATCCCATATACATATTCATCTGCCCTATGTCCTGATGCTTAACAGCCCCTTTCTTTAAGTCTATGAGTACAAAGCACTTCAATATTCTGTGATAGAACACAAGATCGACATGATAATGGATATTATTTATAACCAATGGATATTGCCTACCTATAAAAGCAAAACCTTTCCCTAATTCCAAGAGAAATGTTTGAAGATTATCTATCAGTTTCTGTTCTAAAGCTTTCTCACTATAATACTTACGCTCAGGAAGACCTAAGAACTCCAATGTGTAAGTCTGTTTGATAACATCTACTGGCTGTTGCACAACAATTCCCTTGTTCGCCAATTGCAGAATTCCTTCCTTATCCTTACTCACAGCCAAACGGAGATACAAAGCACTATCTATCTGTCTTCGCAATGATCTTACATTCCAATTTTCAGCAACACATTCCTTTTCATAGAAACTACGCTCTAAATCATCATCTATGGTAATCAACTCACAAATATGAGACCAACTCAATTTGTCAGACAGCGTCTGACAAATTGGATAAAGAAGATAAAACTTCCTCATATTGTTAAGATTCGGACGACTATATCCTTTACCAAGTTTTATTCTAAGCAACTTGGCTAAAGACGTAAGAAGCCCCGTACCATACTTTGCCTTGGCATTACCTTGTTGTTCAAACTCTACGATATATCTTCCTATATTCCAATTGGTCTGAACTAACGTAGTATTCACAGTTTGAACCAAATGACTCTTTGCCTCATTTACCATATCAGCAATAGAATCAGCCAAAGCACTCAAGTCTTTATCTTCTATTATCGAAGGAAGTTTCTTCTCTATCTCGTTCATACGCTACTTACTTTAAATATTTGTCCAAAATGGCTTGCTTGGCAGAAGAAGCATTAGCTATCTGCTGATTCGCCTCCTTGATTTGCTCATCCAACTTTTGCAACTTTTTCACAACTTCTTTTTGAATTTCCAAAGAAGGAAGAGTGATTTCGTACTTTTCGATTGTTTCTTTCTTACCACGAGGCATTTTCATACCTTTAATGTCAGACATAATATAGTCAAAAAACTCTTGTCGGCGTAAAGAATAATAAATAAAAGCCGAATCAACGCTATCTTCCTTTTCATTATGAAGCACTAAAACGTCAGGAGAACACCCACCATAACAATCTGCCATCCATAATTTCTTAAGATATGGTCGTATGTTTGAAAGCAGGATGTCACCTTTCTGATAAGCAACAACAGTCCCGACATTAGGAACACCCTCATAAGGCTTAACCCCTTCACAATTCTGCAACATATTATCTGTACTGATATATGAATTTGGAGCTATTTCTGCGTAATCTACTCTACCTTTTCCATATGTCATAAATGATTTCAAAGATTGACGTTGACCTTTTAAAGCATCAATCGTTGCTGAAATTTCAGAAATGGCATCCAAAATAACAGCATTATTGCGCTCAACTTGTGCATCAATCTTCTCACATTCTTCCACAATTTTCTTCTGCACATCCATTGGTGGCAAAGGAACTCTTAGCTTCTTTACATATTTAAAATGACGTTCATATTTCCCACTATTTTCTATTTCTATAGAAGATAAGAAATAATACAAATATTTATTCAAGCAACCTTTTTCTTCTGAAGTTTTGATCAACTGAGTGCCATCTGCGCCTCTAAAAAAAGGAAAATCTACATATTTTAAAGTACAGCTATGATCCCCAAATAGAATTAAAGGAACATCAGTTATTGGATTGTCTTGATTTGTATATCCAGATATGATCTTATCTGTTTCTTGCGTCAATACAGGCCATTGTCCTTCCTCCAATAATTGTTCATTCGCAATTTTAGATATTGAGCCCTTAATAGGCAACAAAATATCCTCCATAAGAGAAGAATTCCAACGATACTCAATTTGCTTCTTTCTCAAAGAAGTCTTGAACTCTTTAGTAAAAGCTGTTCTTGTGAAGTCCAACATATCCACCAAACGCCCTTTTGTTACATAAGTCTCCAAGTTCTTTGGTATAACGACTTCTTCTCCCATAAAGTTTTTGCGAATCAAAGTATTGATCTTATCATCGTCAAAAAGATTGGCAGGATTAAACAGAGGAGTCTGCACACCATCAATACCGCGAATTTGACTCATGGTATCATCGTCCTCTCCATCTTCGTCATCGCTTGACTTTGCCTTACCGATATTCAGATACTGAATGCCCTCATTGCCTTTACTGTCACTCCAGCCATACCCCAAGAACTTCTTGACATCTGATGTAGAAGTTGGAGACTTAATCAACAGCACAGGTTGAGACACAGCATGAGCCAAAACAAAGTAATATACTTTCTCTTTTTCTATGGCTGTAACAAAATTCAAGAAATCCTTTTCCTTGATTTGGTTTTGCTCCACCAAAGGCAATTGCTTGTATGTTCTTGTATTGGCACGAGAAAGATATTTATTTCTGATAGTCTTAGCCTCATCACAAACATCCTTCATAGCATTACGCTGATTGCCAAAGAAAGAAGCATAGTAAGCCTGGACGGTCTCTGTATTCAAGAAACCATCATCGATCTTTCCACCTACAAATGTTTTATAGTCCTCTAATTGATAACCACAATGATTGCAATAAAGTCCCAACAAATGTTCATCTTGATAAACCGCATTGGTTTCATCACGCTGAGCAAACCAACTATTCATCCTATTTTTATAGTGATCGGCATCTGGCGTATTCGTTTCCTTACGACGCAAGAACATGGTAACGGTATTTGTTCCCGTTTGCCCAAAGGTTCCACTACCAAACTCCGCCAATGCCACAATATCAAAGCATTTCAAGATAATCTCACGAGCATGGGCATGAATTCCATTTCTATTCAAAACAGATACAGGTAAGATGATTCCTGCCACACCACCACTTTTCATCAGTTGTGCCGCACGCTCTATGAAGAACGCCTCTATGGCATTGCATTTATCCGTATTCAAATCATCGTTATACAAAGAGTAGCATTTACGCTGCTCCTCTGTCAAAGTATCCAAGAAACCAGAAACTGAATATGGAGGATTAGCTACCAAGACCTCATACTGACCATCCTTCACATCAGCATGTTTAGCCAAAGCATCAGCATAGACAATCTTGATATCGTCTTGCCCATACATGAAGGCAGAAACCTTTGATACTTTTGACAAACGATACTCTTTCTCTATACCCGTGATTCGAGAATAATACTCCTTGAGAGGAATATCCTTGCGATACTTCTCTACGAACTCTTTAATTCTCACAGCATACTCCGTCAAGAAATGTCCAGCACCACAGGCATAATCTATTGCCCATGGTATAGTTTCATTATCTCGTACAATATGTTCCAACGGCAAAGAAGAAACAAGGAAACGAACAATAGGCATTGGTGTGAAGAATTGTCCCTCACTCTGTTTGATACCTCTGTTCAAGAAACCTTCAAACAAATCACCCAAGAATTGATTTTGATTAACTTGATCTGTCTTCAATCTAATGTCTTGCAACATCTTCACCATTTTCCTCAAAACTACAGCATTCTGACGGAAAAGCTTCTCATTATGTACACTGATAAATGAGAAATCATTATCAGAGAAGAACTTCAAGGCACGGAAATACTCCATAATGGTCTTCTTTGTTGCATCTGGGTCGTTCTTAAATCTTCTAAAGGCCAAATCTATCTTGCTATTTTCTATATAAGTAACCTTTTCACTCAAAAAAAGTTCCATTCCATCCCGATACAATCTCTGCAAACGGTCCTGCAACTGGAAATCATCATCATACGCAGTACCTTTCCAATAGAAATGCAAATCTTCAGGGTTATTGGTTTCATCCACGACTTTTGCCAAGAACAAATTGACCAACTTATCGAATGCATTTTCACGACCGCTCACATTATGCTGACGCAATATAAGGGCAAACTCATGATACTTCTTTTGAATCTCCTCATTATTCACCTCAACTAAGTCAGCAACAGTATATTTGTTCTTGCCAATCTCGTATGGTCTTATATCATCCTCAAACAATCCCTTTGTGTCAAAGTCGCAACTATAAGTATCTCGCCAAACACGATAGCGTTGTTTGTCATTCTTATTCTGATAGCTCTGCGCATCCTTATTAGAATCCAACAAATCCTGGTTATCTTGAACATTTATCAATTTATACTCTGGCAGGACTTTTCCATCAACAATATCAGACGTATAAAGGCACAAGAATTTAGTAGCTGGCTCTTGCTGGAAGTAAGAAAATAACTGTGCGCCATCATCCAAGGTATCATTCCAAGCTTCGGTAAACTTCGCTCCGCTTGTTTTGCACTCGATGATAAGCAAAGAGATCTTATCATCATCATTACCATCAAAGGCATTATCTGAATAAGTGCGAACCCAAATATCAGCATATCCTCCCTTGGTACCATGACCTAATTTCCAATGAGGCTCCAACTCTATATGATTAGCATGGTATCCCTTAGACAAAAGGCGGTCAACACATTCCAAAACCACAAGATTCTCGTCTTCACTAAAATTGGAAGTCGTAGAACGATTGACTGTAATTCCACTATTTTCGTAATATATACGCTCCTTCTCTACATCAACCTGTAAGGGATGCAGAGTTGTATCATATTCTTTTGCATAGATGTTACCATCTTGGCGAAACCCAAGTAGGCTCAATAGTTCTTTTATTTGTTTCTTTACCATTTGTTGGTCTACTTTTTAATTCTTTGTATAATCTATACGAATGCCCTTTAGTTTGAGACTGTCCGCAAATTTACTGCAAATTTACAATAAATTTCGGATAAATCAGCAAAACCGACTAAGAAAATAAAAAATAATTTTAAGACATCTATTAATCCCCTACAATTCAGCACCTTGATATAACACTATAAAATCATATATTCCAAAGAAAATCCTTGCAAAAGGTTATCCCATTCCGAATTTACTGCAAATTTGCAGTAAATTCGGAATGGGCAATCAACAAGTCATGCTTCCTTTATATAAAAGGATCAAGCAAATCCATCAAGTCAGCCTGCGACATCGCACCACTCTCCCGATACAGCACCTCGCCATTGCGGAAGAGCATCAAGGTTGGCACCATGTGGCAAGGAAATCAACCAATACCAGTTGATTGCCAGATATCACATCATGAAATGTTTCCATAAATCACTTTTTTTTATTTCACTTCTCTCTCAACATCCATTCCCACGTAGGAAGAACATGAACCTGCTTGCCATCTATCTCAAGCTCTTCCTTCTCCTCCATCGTAAGAATATATCCCTCAGCCAAGCCATAAGCATTCATGGTTTCCATCAGCCCCTCGATTTCCCGCTTGCGAGTTTTCTCGTCATCCATCACTATCGTTACTTGATAAGCCTTCATGATTCTCATGCCCTCTCTAACAACAAAGTCGCACTCCTTCTTATCTGCATGATAAAAAACATCATATCCGCGGCGTTTCAACTCGATGAATACATTTTTTTAAGTAAACAACCAAATAAATCTTCATTTTTGTTCATTCAGAATGAGTAATTTCTATAATTTTTACTCATTTAGAATGAGTAATTCTGAGCAAAACCACTCATTCTGAATGAGCGTTTCTTGAGAAACGCCTTTTATTCACCTTCTACCTTGCATCCACTGAACCCCATTTCCTGCGCCTTCTCAGGGCCGAAGGTGTAATAGATAGTCTCAGCCTCATCACATACCTTTTCCTGCGAATTGCCAAGGGTGAGATGGATGGTAACAATGTTGTGACTTATATAATGCAAGGAAACAATTATAACGATGCAAGGAAACAATTATCACGATGCAAGGAAGCTATTATAACGATTGCGTGACATTTGTCATGTGATTATACGACACTTATCATACGGTCGGATGACAAATGCCGTATAATCACATGACATATACCAATGTTTAAATAAACCTAATAGTTTACACCAAAAGATACAAGTTATCACATTATTATATATATTTGCATCATCTTTCATAGAAGACAAAGAATATAGAAAACAACGAACCATCAAACAACAAGAAATATGGAACTGAAATACGACATTTACATGCTCAACAATGCCCAGGGCACAGGAGAAAAGCGCCAATACATTCGTATCGTGCAGCATGAACCAATGACCGAGAAGCAACTGCAAGAGAAAATCCAGAGCCGCTGCTCACTCACCAAGGGAGATGTGGCTGCGGTGTTGGCAGAGCTTCACGACCTTATGGTGGAAGAATTCTCACTGGGACGCCGCTTTTACATCCCAGAGATAGGCTACTTCTCCATGTCGGCTAGCCTAGAGATGCCAGAGGAGAATCCAGACAAGAAGATTACGGGCAAGGAAGTACGCATCACCGGCATCAACTTCCGACCAGAAGGTAAGCTAATGGAGGAAGTACAGCACAACGTCCATTTCGTCCGCTCCCGCTATTCCAACCAATCTACAAAATACTCCGAGGAAAAGATGTTAGAGAATATCAAGGAGTATCTTCAAAAGAATCGTTACATCACCACTCGCATCATGCGCATCCACTTCGGCTTGACTCCTTACATGGCACAGAAGTGGCTCAACCATTTCTGCGAGAAAGGCATCATGGAGAAGGAAGGCACCCAGCATGCTCCTATCTACTTCTTGAAGTAGCGACCGCTCCGTCCCTTCACTGCAACTCACTGATTGACAGAGGATGATAGGTAAAAGTGAAAGGAGAAAGAATATAGAAAAAAAATAAGAAAGCTGCCCTGTCACCACTTTTGATAGTATAGTGACAGAGCTGGTGACAGAGTTAGTGACAAAGCTGGTAACAGAGCTAGTAACAGAGCTGGTAACAGAGCTAGTAACAGAGCTATAGTAACTATGTTAGAGTATGGTAGTAGCTCTGTTAGTAACTATGTCTAAGAAAAGAAAAAAGTAAATTATGAACGATATAAAACTTACATCAGACAAAATAGGGAAAGAAGAAGTTAAGAAACTACGCCAAAAGCTTTTAGAAGACTTTCTTCACACGTTTCCTTTGAATTCCCTCCAAGGCATGACTTTGGAGCAATATACCAATTTGAACAAAGATGACTCTTTCTGCTATTGGCTAGAATCTCTCACATACGAGTTGGGATCTATATGGGGTGGCTCATCATATAAATTTGGTATCTATGAATATCGTATTAAGACTAATATTCACAACACAAAGTTTATCAGTGATGAAAAATATGCTTGGTATGCAAGATATAATAAGCCTACAGCTCAAGAAGCTTTCAACGTAGTAAAGAACGCTATCATCAAAATTGCAACAAACGCCAGCAAGGGGAACTTTGAAGCTTTAGATACGATTACAGAATTAGGAGAAGGCTATAGATGGAAGATTGCATTCTTATACTCCAACAACCAGCTTGTCCCCATTTACAAGAAAGATATGCTTGTAAAATTGGCAACTCAGTTTGGTTTGGTTGGCGCTAAAGCTATGCCCATATCAAAACTTCAAGCTTTCCTGATGCAACAAAAAGGAGACAAGGACATCTTTGACTATTATGAAGATTTGCTTACGATTTTAAAGGACAAAAACAATAGCCCTACCTATTGGATGTATGCTCCTGGAGAAAATGCGTCTCAATGGGAAGAGTGTTTAGCTGCAGGAACGATGTGTATCGGATGGCCAAGCATGGGAGACTTGTCAGAGTATAACACACGAGAAGAAATGGAAAAAGCACTTCAAGAATATAATAATACTCCCGACAAGAAATATTCTAATGACACCTTAGCTTTATGGAACTTTGTTCATAAGATGAAAGAGGGCGATTGCATATACGTCAAAAAAGGAATAAAGAAACTCATCGGAAAAGGCATCGTTGAAAGCGATTACTATTACGATGAAAGCAAACAAAATTATCCGAACATGCGTAAAGTAAAATGGACTTTCCAAGGTGAATGGGAGTATAAGAGGAACCATGTCCTTAAAACTTTAACGGATATCACCCCATACCCTGATTACATCAAAGAGTTAGATACTCTCTTGACTACATCCTCTAACAAGCAATATTGGTGGCTCGTAGCCAGCCCTAAGATTTGGAGTTTCTCCAAGATGAAGGTCGGTGATATACAAGACTATACTCTTTACAATGAGAACGGCAATCCAAGAAGAGTCTTCCAGAACTTCGTGAATGCCAAGAAAGGGGATATTGTCATAGGGTATGAGGCTAACCCAGTGAAACAAATCGTTGCCATTGCCGAAATCGACACACCATCAGATGGGCAGCATATTTGTTTCAAAAAAGTTGAATCCCTGCAATACCCTATCGATTACGCCTCATTCAAGGATGCACCAGAGCTAAAAAGCATGGAATTCATTCAAAACAAGAATGGCTCACTATTCAAAGTTGCCCCTGACGAATATGAGTACCTGATTGATCTCATCAGAGAATCCAATCCAAAAGAAGAAAACAAACAGCTGAAACCCTATACACAAGAGAATTTTCTCAATGAGGTATATATGAGCGAAGAAGACTATACCAAGCTGCGCTTGCTCTTGCAAAACAAGAAGAACATCATCTTGCAAGGAGCACCTGGCGTAGGTAAGACATTCTCCGCTAAGAGATTAGCTTACTCTATGATGGGGGATATAGACGAATCGAGAATCGAATTCATCCAATTCCACCAAAATTATAGCTATGAGGATTTCATGATGGGGTATCGACCTAACGAAGATGGTGGATTCGAACTCAAAAAGGGAGTTTTCTATAACTTCTGTAAAAGAGCCCAAAGTAATCCGGACAAAGATTACTACTTCATTATAGATGAAATAAATCGTGGAAACCTGAGCAAGATATTTGGTGAATTGTTAATGCTAATAGAAAAAGACTATCGAGACACAGAAATTAAATTGGCTTATAATGGCGAAATGTTCAGCGTGCCAAGCAACCTATATATAATAGGTATGATGAATACTGCAGACAGAAGCCTTGCCATGATAGACTATGCCTTGCGCCGTCGATTTAGTTTCTATGAAATGACTCCTGGATTTGACACTGAAGGTTTCAAGAAGCACCAAGAGTCCATCGGAAATGATAAGTTTAATAAAGTTGTCAATGCTATAGTTTCACTCAACCATGACATAATCAATGACGACTCACTTGGTTCGGGATTCTGTATCGGGCACAGTTACTTCTGCGCATCCAATCCAAGCACCATCAATGATTTGTGGTTGGAGAATATCGTGGAATATGACATCAAGCCAATGCTTAGAGAATATTGGTTTGACAACGATTCGAAGTATCAAACGGCTGTAGAAAAACTATTAGATTCACTCAAATGACGAAAGACAAGAACATATTCATACTCAACATCTACTATATGCTCACTTATGCTTTTCGTGAGTTAAAGCAGAACAATTATGAAGAGATTGCTGGTGAGGATTTCGACAACATACAACAATTGTTTGCCGAAATTCTCATCAAGGGCATCTCATGCCAACTGAAACAAGGTATCTTCAAACAATATATCATTCGCAAAGACTCACTCCCTACCCTTCGCGGAAAACTTGACTTGAACGCTACCATCCAAAACAAGTTATGCAGAAAGCAAGAAATCGGTTGTGAATATGATGAGTTATCAGAAAGCAACATCTTCAATCAGATTATAAAAGCTACAGTCTTTGGACTTCTTAGGCATGGAAATATCAAAAAAGATCAAAAAACTAAGCTAAAGAATCTCATGTTGTTCTTTTCAGGCATCGACATCATCGAACTAAGCACGGTAAAATGGAACATGCTGACATTCGACAGAAATAACAAGTCCTATCAAATGTTGCTTTATGTCTGTTATTTCCTTACCGAAGATATTCTGATGACAACTGAAAAGGGAAAATATAAGATGAAATCATTTACGGATGAACATCTTTGTCACCTTTTCGAAAAGTTTGTCTTAGAATACTATAGGGCTAAACATCCTGAATACAAGGCTCAAGCTGCACAAATAGATTGGAATATCGACCGAGAAGTATCTTCCACTCATGTTCTTCCTATCATGCAAACAGACATTTTACTTAGTATCAATGACCGAACGCTCATCATTGATACCAAGTATTATGGACATACCATGCAAGTGCAATTTGACAAAGCGACAATACATTCTAACAACTTGTACCAAATTCATACATATGTCATGAATAAGGACAAACTGCATTCGGGCAAAGTGGATGGCATGTTGCTTTATGCTAAAACAGACGAAGACATCACACCCAATGGAAGTATGAAGCTTGCGGATGGCAATACCATATACTTCCGCACTCTTGACCTCAACGTACCTTTCGCTGAAATAGAAAAGCAATTAGAGACCTTCGTATCGTATTCAAATTACTAAAAAACGCCGATACTGGTGCCAAAAGCGCATAAAAAAATCGACTTTTGGCACCAGTATCGGCACTTTTCTATGTTTTTCTGCTTATTTTTCGATATTTTATAGTATCTTTGCCCCATCATCAAAACGACAAAAGATATGCAGCAAAATATAATAGGAAGAAAGCGAGAAATCAACTTGTTGGAGATTAGCCAAGAAGAAAATTGGAATGAGCCGTGAGGACATCATGAAATCCTTGAAACTCACTTCTGGTGGAAAGTTGACCGAAGCCTTCAATGATTTGATAAGTTGTGACTTCATCAGAAAATACAATGCTTTCGGCAACAAGAACAATGGTGCCATGTTCCAGTTCACAGATTTGTACACCTTATTTTATTTACATTACACTAACAGAGCCCCTTTTTTAAGAGAGCTCAGTAATTCTAACATATCTGCTTATGTTAATATTTCTCCCCAAAAATAAAATAGACATTATGCAAAGAGTGATAATCATTCTTTGCATAATGTCTATTCCTTTTTTCCAATCGTTTTCTAAAAGGTATTCAAAGACAAACTTAAAGATAGATATTCCTTCTGAGAATATTCATTTTAGAATGCAAGTATATAAAGGCAAAAACTATTTCATTTTACCGAAAGTTGCTTTAAACTCTTTAAATAAATATATGGATAATGAAAGAATTTGGCAATGGCAGAAAACATATATTATTGGCAAAACAAATGTAATATTAGACAGTTTAAAAGCTGGAGACATCGTTGGAGATATATGTACTGGTTTTTATAAAATTCGTAAGAAAACTTCTTTTAGATTATTATATTTTATTCCACCACAAAAAATAGGATATGTCATATTACCTTATATGTATAATGAAAAAGCAAATAGACTTTATGTTAAAAATATTAGTGATTATATAACTACACCGGATACAAAATACCTCTATTCTATAGATGATAATCACCTTATATGGATAGAAAATACACCATCTTATGAAAAAATACCGAATGAAGTATGTCGTTTGCAGATATATAATCATCCATCACTAAGCGTAGAGAGAGAATTAAAGGAAGAATATTTTAAGAAATAAGAGTTCTAATGGCTTAAAACACAACTAAATAACTTTGCTTGAAAGGGAAAAATAAAATAAAATTCGAGAGAGTAAACTAAACTGTGTCAAACTACAATAAATGTAGTTTGACACAGTTTTTTAATTATGGACAACTTATAAATCGTTTACTTTAATAAAGAGTTTAAATGGAACAGCCGTGGAAACAAGGAGAACATGCAGCTCAGTTCTTCCTCTAGCCTCAATGCCAAGCTTTACAAGGCTTTCTGCAAGAATCGTTTCTCGGTTACGCTTGAAGCTAACGACATCTTCAACAAAAGCAATCGTGACATACGATTCTACAATAAGGATGTTACGCTTTGGCAAAGCAGCACCAGCGACAGCCGTGCCTTGCTCTTGACATTGCAATATAACTTTAACACATCTAAGAACCGATACAAGGGTAAGGGTGCTGGTAATGAGGAATTGAACCGTTTCTAATTCTAAAGAGCCTAATCTTTCTCCTCCAACCATTCTTCCAGTACCTGGCAATACTCATCGTTTTGCTCAGCGAAAGGCATGTGTCTCGCTCCTACGAAGAGATGCCACTTGGAATCTGGGATACCATCGTAGAGCGTCTTTGCTACCAATGGAGTGCAGAGGTCATTGGTTCCACTCATCACAAGGCATGGCACTTGTATCTCGCCAAGGCGGTCGGTGTAATCATAATCACGAAGCGTGCCAGTCGGGGTGTATTCATTTGGTCCCCAACCATGGAGATAAGCCTCAGCACCAGCACGCTTCTTCCGGCGAAGACACTCTGGACTATCCTCCGTCACCTCACCGGCACAATGCAGGAGCATGAAGTGTTCATTCGCCTTGGCATACGCCTCGCTCGAAAAGTCATCCTTCGCCTCAGCCTCAGCGATGGCACGCTGGTCTTCCTCCGACATAAACTTAATCATGCGATGTTGCTCACTTGCCCAAAGCTTGCTGCTCGAAAGAGTGCTGCTGAGGATGGCTGACTTCACGCCCCTTGCTTGCTTCTCTATCAGATAGATGATGGCGAGCATGCCACCCCACGACTGTCCCAAGAGATGAAAATGGTCGATGTGGAGATAGTCGATGAGCACACAGAGTTCGTTGAGCCAAGTCTCAGGAGTCCAGAGTTCGGGATGTCCCTCCACAAATGAGTTGCCACAGCCCAACTGGTCGTACATGATGACAGCTCTACCTGATTCCGCTACCCTATCCAATAGCTCGAAATAGTTGTGGGTACTGCCTGGTCCACCATGCAAGAGGATGATAGGGCTCTTGCCCTCCTCTGTTTTACCTACGATACGATAATATGTTTGATAGCCCATGAAGGGCATATATCCTTCCTTGATTTCCATTGTCTTCAAATGTTTTTATTGTTACCTAAACTGTGTTATCAAATTTTGCTGCTCCTATACCTTATTATATAGTCTTCATTATTCTTCATATTCGGTGGAGTTTTGAAAAGACATGTATATCACATTTATCATGTGCATATATTATGATGTGCAAAATTATAAAAAATATGGCAATTAAACAAATATATCTTGCTTATTTTATCAAAAGAACTTAAATAATTTGGCTGTTTCTTGCTAATGCAATATCTTTGCATTCTAAATAATAATGAAACCAAATAAAAATAGAATATATGTTTAGTGGAATCGTAGAAGAAATGGCTACCGTCGTAGCTATCAGACATGATAAGGAGAACATCGACTTTACGTTGAAGTGCTCTTTCGTTGATGAACTCGGCATCGACCAAAGTGTGGCGCACAACGGCGTCTGCCTCACCGTGGTGGAAATCAAGGACGGTACCTATACCGTTACCGCCATGAAGGAAACCCTAGACCGCAGTAATCTGGGTCTGCTCAAGGTAGGCGACAAGGTGAACGTAGAGCGTTCTATGGTGATGAACGGCCGTCTGGATGGTCATATCGTACAGGGACACGTGGACGAGACTGCCAAATGTATCGCAATGAAAGACGCTGATGGCTCTACTTATTTTACTTTCGAATATGAGCTCAATAAGGAAATGGCAAGAAAAGGCTATTTCACGGTCGACAAGGGCAGCGTTACCGTTAACGGCGTTTCGCTCACCGTCTGTGATCCTACAGACAACACATTTACCGTTGCTATCATTCCTTATACCAGAGAGAATACCAACTTCTGCGACATCGAAGTGGGAACGGTAGTGAATATCGAATTCGATATTCTGGGCAAATATATCGCTCGACTCAAGAGCTTTGAATAAGCCAGCAAAGTTAAGTACGGACGTTCTAAAAAACATGCACATTTCTTGCGTTTTGCGCACAAAGCAAGACTAAATGGGCATTTTTTTAATAAAATATTTGCGTAAGCCATAAAAAAGTGTTACTTTTGCCCCCGTGTTTTGTCCCAAATTGAACATTGGACAGTAACTTATTGGACGATAGCAAGTCTGACAATCGCACTAGACGACGTACAACTTGAGTACTGAGCACTAACAAACTTAGGAAATTATAACAATAACCATTTTTAAAAATATGAGTTTAAAAATCGTAGTACTTGCCAAGCAAGTACCTGACACAAGAAATGTGGGTAAGGATGCGATGACCGCCGAAGGCACAGTAAATCGCGCTGCCCTTCCTGCAATCTTCAATCCTGAAGATTTGAACGCATTGGAGCAGGCTCTCCGATTGAAAGAGCAGAATCCAGGTTCTACAGTTGGTATTTTGACTATGGGTCCTCCACGTGCTGGCGAAATCATCCGCCAGGGTCTTTATCGTGGTGCTGATACAGGTTGGTTGCTTACCGACCGTCTCTTTGCCGGTGCTGACACATTGGCTACTTCCTATGCCCTTGCTACTGGTATCCAGAAGATTGGTGACGTTGACATCGTAATCGGTGGTCGCCAGGCTATCGATGGTGATACAGCCCAGGTAGGTCCGCAGGTGGCTCAGAAGTTGGGATTGAACCAGGTAACCTACGCAGAGGAAATCCTCAAGGTAGAGGATGGCAAGGCTACTATACGTCGCCTCATTGATGGCGGTGTTGAGACCGTAGAGGCTCCATTGCCATTGGTAATTACCGTAAACGGAAGTGCTGCTCCATGTCGCCCATGCAACGTGAAGCTCGTTATGAAATATAAATACGCTACCTGCCCTATGGAGCGCAAGGGTGATGAACCTTGGACCAACCTCTATGAGGAGCGCCCTTACCTCACCCTGAACCAGTGGAGCGTTGCCGATGTTGACGGCGACCCTGCACAGTGCGGTTTGAGCGGTTCACCTACCAAGGTGAAGGCCGTGAAGAACATCGTGTTCCAGGCTAAGGAAAGCAAGACCTTGACCAGCAGCGATGAAGACATCGACGGACTGATGAAGGAATTGTTGAACGAAAGTATTATCGGATAATTTTGAAAAGACAATGAACAACGTATTTGTATATTGCGAGGTAGAAGGCACAACCGTTGCCGAAGTATCTCAGGAATTGCTCACCAAGGGTCGTAAGCTTGCTAACCAGCAGGGCGTGGAGCTCCATGCCATCGTGGCTGGTACCGGCATCAAGGGTCAGGTAGAGGATCAGATTCTCCCTTATGGTGTAGATAAATTATTTGTTTTCGATGCTGAGGGTTTGTTCCCATATACTTCAGCTCCTCATACAGACATTCTCGTCAACCTCTTCAAGGAGGAGAAACCTCAGATTGCACTGATGGGTGCCACCGTTATCGGTCGCGACCTCGGTCCGCGTGTTTCTTCTTCATTGACCAGCGGTTTGACTGCCGACTGTACTGAGCTCGAGATTGGTAATTACGACGACAAGAAGAGCGGCAAGCACTACGAGGGTCTGCTCTATCAGATTCGTCCAGCTTTCGGTGGTAACATCGTGGCTACCATCGTAAACCCAGACCACCGTCCACAGATGGCTACAGTCCGCTCTGGCGTGATGCAGAAGAGCATCTACGAGGGTGAGTGCAAGAAGGAAGTAGTTTACCCTGAGGTAAGCAAGTATGTTCCTGCTGAGGACTTCGTAGTAAAAGTACTCGACCACCACGTAGAGGCTGCCAAGCACAACCTGAAGGGTTCTGCCATCGTTGTAGCCGGTGGTTATGGTGTAGGAAGCAAGGAAGGCTTCGACCAGCTCTTCGAGTTGGCTCATCTCCTCCATGGTGAGGTAGGTGCTTCCCGTGCAGCCGTAGATGCAGGCTGGGTAGATCACGACCGTCAGATTGGTCAGACTGGTGTTACCGTTCATCCTAAGGTTTATATCGCTTGTGGAATCTCTGGTCAGATTCAGCACATCGCCGGTATGCAGGATTCAGGTATCATCATCTCTGTGAACAACGATCCTGATGCTCCAATCAATAAGATTGCCGACTACGTTATCAACGGCAATGTTGAGGATGTGGTTCCTAAGCTCATCAAGTACTACAAGCAGAATTCTAAGTAATCTGCATTACACATTATTTAAATAAGAAAAGCAAAATGGCTAATTATTATACAGACCATCCTGAAATAGAGTTCCACTTGAATCATCCGCTCATGAAGCGTGTTGTGGACTTGAAGGAAAGAAATTATGTAGAAAAAGACCAGTTTGAAGATGCTCCTGTCAACTACGAGGATGCCATCGAGAACTACAAGCGATTGCTGGATATTACCGGCGATGTAGCTGCTAACATCATCGAACCAAACTCTGAGGATGTTGACCTCGAAGGTCCACACTTGGAGAATGGCCGCATGATTTATGCCAGCAAGACATTCGAGAACCTCGATGCTACCCGCAAGGCTGGCCTCTGGGGCTTGTCAATGCCTCGTCGTTACGGCGGTTTGAACTTGCCTAACGCCATCTTCTCTATGGCTTCAGAGATCATCGCTGCAGCCGATGCCGGTTTCCAGAACATCTGGTCTCTCCAGAGCTGTATCGATACACTCTATGAGTTCGGTTCTGAGGAGCAGCGCCAGAAGTACATCCCTCGCATCTGCGCTGGCGAGACCATGAGTATGGACTTGACTGAGCCTGATGCAGGTTCTGACTTGCAGCGCGTAATGCTGAAGGCTACACAGGATGAGGACGGCACATGGCGTCTGAACGGTGTGAAGCGTTTCATCACCAATGGTGACTCAGACATCCACCTGGTTCTGGCCCGTTCAGAGGAAGGCACCAAGGATGGTCGTGGTCTTTCTATGTTCATCTACGACAAGCGTGATGGTGGCGTAACAGTCCGTCACATCGAGCACAAGTTGGGTATTCATGGTTCTCCTACCTGCGAGTTGGTTTACAAGAATGCCAAGGCAGAGCTTTGCGGTAACACCCGTCTCGGTTTGATTAAGTACGTGATGGCTTTGATGAACGGTGCCCGTCTGGGTATTGCTGCTCAGAGTGTAGGTGTTGAGCAGGAAGCTTACAACGAGGGCTTGGCTTATGCCAAGGAGCGTGCTCAGTTTGGTGAGAAGATCATCAACTTCCCAGCCGTTTATGACATGCTTTCAAGAATGAAGGCTAAGTTGGATGCAGGCCGTTCACTCCTCTACTGCTGCGCTCGCTACGTAGATATCTACAAGGCTTTGGAAGACATTGCCCGCGACACTAAGCTCACTCCAGAGGAGCGTCAGGAGATGAAGAAATACACCCGCTTGGCTGATGCGTTTACTCCATTGGCTAAGGGTATGAACTCTGAGTATGCTAACCAGAATGCATACGATGCCATCAGCATCCACGGTGGTTCTGGCTTCATCATGGAGTACAAGTGCCAGCGTTTGTTCCGTGACGCCCGCATCTTCTCTATCTACGAGGGTACCACCCAGCTTCAGGTAGTAGCAGCTATCCGCTACATCACCAACGGTACTTATCTCAGCATTATCAAGGAGATGTTGGAGAATGAGGTATCAGATGACTTGAAGCCATTGAAGGAGCGTGTAGCTAAGCTCGTAGAACTTTACGAGGCAGCCATCAACAAGGTGAAGGAGGCTAACGATCAGGCTGTTCACGACTTCCTGGCTCGCCGTCTCTACAACATGACTGGCGACATCGTAATGTCTCTCCTCATCCTCGACGATGCTACCAAGGCACCAGAGATGTTTGCCAAGAGTGCCAATGTTTATGTTCGCATGGCAGAGGAGGAAGTTCTCGGTCATTCAGCATACATCCAGAACTTCAAGGCAGAAGACTTGGAGAGTTTCAAGGCATAAAATAATTCAACAAAGAGGATGTATCGTACAGGATGCATTCTCTTTGTTCTTCATTTTCAAATTTAAACAATGATTTTGATATGCAGTTGTACGAAAATCCCTCTCATTCAGAATATTCCGAACAAGTTGTTATTCACAAGAATGAAGTTGATTCTTCATGGCAAAACAAGAACACATCTCTTGCTACTATCGGCATGAGACGAAAAGGTATTGCCATAGCCTTTATTCCCAAGCGTTCTGTCAACTATGTACAATATAGTAGTACTTATTATTTGGTAAACAAAGATAACTATGTTATTTTTGAACTCAACACAGAATATAAGGAAAGATATTATGAATATTATCATAACAGAATATATAGAACTATAAAAGGATTCTATATTATTGAATATAATGGTTTGTATATTAGAAACCGTGTTGGAAGAGATGACCAAGAATTCGATTATACAAGTGTTGAGGTACTGGATGAGAATGGAGAAAAAGTGCCCTCTTGGGACAAGAACAACATTGGGATTGACAAGGAATGCCATTATATGGGATATGGTATTTTTGAATTTGAAAATACATTCTATGATTCAGAAAGTTTAGAGAAATTATTCTCTATCCCATCAAAATTTCACATAGACACAATATTCGAAAATGCCTTTGCACAACTTTCGGTCAATCAATCTTTCGAATTTGCGGTAATTGTAAAAGATAAAAATATTATAGAACAAAGTCTTTTCACAGATTTGGAAAACATTAAGGATAAATATGAAAAAGCAGAAAGGCTATTTCTAAAAAAAATGCACTATTCTCATCAAAAGACTGAGAATCTTGAAAATAGCGCAAACCATTATATTGACAAATATGGTTATGAGTTATGCGCAAATGGAAGCCTCTTCAGACCCTATGGAGAAGAAATATTTGTATCTAAAAAAAACTATATAGAAAGTTATGGCAATTTTGAAAAAATCAATAGCATTGACCGTGCAGATATTAGCATATTAAATGCCATAAAAACTAATTTACAAACATATCAAAATAACCATAAAAGAAGAATTCTTTTCCGCTTGGACAAAAACATCAATATATACATTTATCAAGATGTATATATACTTACTGCATACACTCGTAAAGGAAAGTTATATAGTTTTTTTAACACTGATGGGCACAAGATATCGAGAAAATTATACATAGAAGGTTTTACTCAATTAAGTTTAATTTTAACGAGTAATTTATACGAGAGTAGCAATAACATGGTATCTTTTGAAAAGATAACAGACATCAACAATATGATTTTTTTAGCGAAAGATATAAACTACGAACAATACATCGTTAGATTTGAAAAAGGAACACTTATAGAATCTGCACTTTCCATAAAAGAGGAACTAAAAGAGTATCATATGACTTTAGAAAAAGGGTACATTAAATTTAGAAAATCAAACGTTAATACAAAGTGCAAAGTGGACGATACCAAGTATTTTGATTATGACATGAATCCGCTAAAAGTCAATTATATCAATTGTCACATAAAAACCGAGATTAATAACTATTTATACTCTTTAAAGGAAAAATTTATCAGTTCTTATGGCGGATGCTTCAGTGGCTATAATGGAGAATTAATATTTTATCCTAACAAACCAAAACTAACATGGATAAATGGTGTCCCAACACTTCCTTTTCCAAAGTCATACGAATCTTGTAACGCCAGAATTGACATTCTTAATAGTAATCGCGAAAACGACGTTGCATCTATTGAAAAGATAAAGACATATCTAACAGAAGAGGGAATATTCTATTTGTACAAATTCGTTTGTAAGCCACACGGCTATTGCGATCGGTTTGGAAACTTATATTACAAATTCAATCCATACTCTGTAAAGTTCTAAGCAAATCGGGTAGGAGGTAAATGCTAATCATAAAAGGCATTTGCCTCCTATTTTCACATTTACCGACCTCCCACACCACCGTACGTGCGGTTCCGCATACGGCGGTTTCGTGCTTTCTCATCTTACGATGTGTGGCAAGTTGTTTTCAGCTATCCCTATGAGTAGCGTCACTTCTATTCTATTGTCGGATTCCGTCCTATCGTCTTGAATAGAGAGCTCCTTTCGGACATCTGACGAAGAGTCTCACAAGGTAACATTCATTTACTATTGCACTGCACGATTCAGTCCTTCCCTATAGGCACACGTGCCTTGGGTACTATGACCTCTGCTGACTTCTCACGGCAAGCTTTACTCCGTCATTGTACATCGAATTATTCATCTTCACCCATGCGTCCGTGAGACCTCCTCGGATAAGGGCTTATTCTTTCCATCTTATACCCACTTCATTTACACCAACCATTCCGAATAGCTATAGGACTTTGATTTGTCTTGCAATCTCATCCATGGTCAAATGCCTTATATGAAGTTTCTGTTCGTTAGGTCAGATGTTTGCCGCCAGCTTCTTTCAGATTCCACCTCGCAGTGGACACCCTTGCTCTTGGCTATACGATTCCCGCTATTAGGGTTCGTTAGGGACTTGCACCCATTAGAATAAGCTCATGCCGAGCATACAAGAACGTTTTAGGCGAGAAAGAATATTCTTTCTCGCCTAAATATAACACACAATTTTTCTAATAGTTAACAACATACAAGATTCTTGCAATATATCCATCAGCACCAAAGACTATATCTGATGAAACAGATGATTCAGAAATCCCTGCCAAATCAAATTTTGAGTATAAGCAAACATTACGATCTCTCAATTCTTTTTGCAATGCAAAAAGCCATGCCTCTACGTTTTCTTTTCTGATGCCTTGCGACAATAATACCACTACATTTCTCTTATCATAGGATAAAGCAGAAACGATATCTGCCATTCTATCCCACTTTCCGACAATTATATCACTTAGCTTTTCTTTTAATTTCAGGAAGTGAATTGCATCGACAAAATCAACATAAAAATAATCATTCATAATTTATATCTTTACAAAGTTCAACATCAGCATTACCATCGCTTAAACAACGATAACGCCCTTCTCTAACACAATCAGTAGCATCAGTATCATACCGAACAATATCAGTACCAATGATATGAGCAACAAGAGGGCATAGAAAAGTCCCTTTAAGAAGACTTGCATCATAAATTTTATTTGCACATCCTCCACAAACACGAAATACAGCATCAACATTAGTCATTGCCTTATCTACTTTAAAATTATGGTTAGCACTATTACTAAACCATTCGGTGACAAATATAAACATTATAGATTATGCTACCAAACTAATTGTTTTTTTTAACGCATATTTGATATTTTATACCCAAATAACCAACATCAATACAAATAAGAGCCAAAAAGTCCATGGGCAAGCAAATACCCATGGACTTTCTTTATTTTTTCTTTGTATTACTTCTCGCCATCAAAGGGTCAGCAACATACTTTTGCAGTGGATGATTTATCATCTCAGGAATCCAATAGAAAAGCTTGTTTGCTAATCGTAAAGGTTTCAGATATTTATCCTTTAATGCCTTAGGCGACCGTTGCAAGATAGAAGCTAGTTCCTCATAACTATATGGCTTAAATGCACATAAATCTATTAAGAGTTGGCATACTGTCTCACGAGAAGCTCGGTTACCGATATTATTGACTCTTTCTTGCAATTCATTAGGAAGTTCTCGTACCAACTCTTCACAAGGTTTTAACATACATTCCTCTTCAAAGGTACCAAGGTAAGCTTGGTTCCTTTCATCTTCACCTTGGTATCTTTCGCCTAATATACCATGCAGAGGTAGTAACCTTTCGTCCTGAGGTGGTAACCTTTCGCTCTGAGGTGGTATCTTTTCGTCCTGAGGTGGTATCCTTTCCCCTAAGGATACCACCTTGGAGGTTCTTATATAGTAAGTGTTACGACCCTGCCCTTTCTTCTCGATAAATCCAAGATCGCAAAGCTTATGAATCTCCAAGCGTGCACGGGCATGAGTAATCGAAGAATCCAGCTGGCGATACGTAGCATTATCTATCGCACCCACTTCTCTCACGAAGACTAGAGCCAACTTCTGCTCATTCACCAAGCCAAACTCGGCATATTGAGCCAACCACTCCATATTCTCCTTGCTGAGGAAATGATGGAGCAGAAGTCTTGCCGTAAACTTATTCGCTTCATGGTTCGACTCAAAAGTCGGCGGCATCAAGCCTGCCTCCTTCATCAATCTGCGCATCGCACCAACACCAGTACCCTTAGTCTCTGCAAGATTCGTATCATGGAAAATCTCACTGATTCTTAGATTGCGAAGCATAGAGCCTGTCTCTCCCCAATCATCCATGCATCGAAATGAACATAAGCTATCCGATATCTTAAAACGACATCAACTAGGATATATAGATACTTTTTATGTTAAATTATGCATATTGTTTAGTCGATTTAACAAAATAATCGTATTTTCGTAAAATCAATTAAACAATAAGAGATTATGATACAAAAAGAAGTTATCAGAGAAATACTAGGTATTGGATTGCAAGCGTCTCATAATCCTAACTTACGAGTTGGAAGAAGAGATTGTTGTAAAAGACAAGAAAATAGAAGTGATACCTGTATGGAAATGGTTACTTGATTTATAGCTATTATCCAGAACGTCAAGGCGTAAAGATTGTATCTTTTCTCCCAATGTACCATGCTGAGGTGGTATCTTTTTGCCAAATGTACCATGCTGAGGTGGTATCTTTTCGCCTAATGTACCATGCTGAGGTGGTATCTTTTCGCCTAATATACCATGCTGAGGTAGTAACCTTTCGTCCTAAGGTCGTAACCTTTCTCCTAAGGATACCACCTTGGAGGTTCTTATATAATAAGTGTTACGACCCTGCCCCTTCTTCTCTAGGAATCCAAGATCGCAAAGCTTATGAATCTCCAAGCGTGCACGGGCATGAGTAATCGAAGAATCCAGCTGGCGATACGTAGCATTATCTATCGCACCCACTTCTCTCACGAAGACTAGAGCCAACTTCTGCTCATTCACCAAGCCAAACTCGGCATATTGAGCCAACCACTCCATATTCTCCTTGCTGAGGAAATGATGGAGCAGAAGTCTTGCCGTAAACTTATTCGCTTCATGGTTCGACTCTAAAGTTGGTATACAGTCGTACAACCAAAAGGTATACAGTCGTACAACTAAAAGGTGTACAGTTGTACAACTAAAAGGTGTACAGTCGTACAACTAAAAGGTGTATAGTCGTACAACTAAAAGGTATATAGTCGTACAACTAAAGGGTGTATAGTCGTACAACTAAAGGGGGTATAGTCGTACAACTAAAGGGTGTATAGTCGTACGACTAAAGAGGGTTGCCACTAGGCTCAGCAGACCTTCCGACTGCAGTCAGCAGACCTGCTGACTAGGCTCAGCAGAGCTGCTGACTGCAGTCGGAATCTTCTAGAAACAGGCTTCGTATACTTAGTATATTAGTTCATTGAATCTGATTAAACGCCTTTCGTTACTTACCCAGTCGTCTCGGTGCGTTTATTCAGTCATATTAGGCTTTAGCTGTAAATAATAATCTCTTTTTATAATCACAGCCATTCCCGAAAAGTGAAACAAATAACCAAAATCGGAAATAGGGATTTTCCCTTCTATTTTAGGGAATCCTTCTCTTTTTATTTCAAAAGAAAGCTGTACTTTTGCAACCATAAAACAATATAATAACTTATAAAAACAGTTTAGCTTATGAAAAGGAATGATTGGATGGCGCTC
>ERZ773177.266-NODE-266-length-49735-cov-5.34346_pt1 | contig 49735 bp, 35 predicted proteins | sample MGYA00580534_ERZ773177 | MGnify/ENA primary metagenome ERZ773177 (study PRJEB29015, sample SAMEA2737872) | human gut metagenome | biome: human gut; feature: human-associated habitat; material: faeces | place: China | collected 2012 ...
AATTATTTTAAATTTATTAAGCATAATAAAAATGTCGTTTTTCGGAAAATTTTAATAAATATAAAAATCCCGGATAGTAATATGTCCGGGATTTTTATATTTATATTATGCTGTTCGCGATCAAAGGAATTTAGGCGGCAAGGTTTCAAAGCCAACCCTGTCTGCCACTTTATCTATGGATTGCAGGCCCGGCAGAACAAACATTTTTGATGTGCCCTGAACAAGCAGTCTGCCGTTTTCATCTTTTAACGTACCTTCGGCAAGCCCGATCGTCCTCCCCATTCTTATCAGTCTGCCTTCCGCAATTATTTTGCCAGAAGCAGCAGCGGCAAGGTTATTCACCTGCAGGTCAAGCGTAGTTATGCCGTCCTCTTCGCCGATGCAGCAGTAAAGAGCCCAAAAGGTAGCCGTGTCAAGAATTGATGAAAAGACGCCGCCATGTACTGAAGCAAAGGGATTATTTAGGCTGTCATTGATCTGCGTTTCGACACGGCAGTAGCCATAGTCAAGCTCACATATCTTCATGCCCAGCAGTTTAAGATACGGGGCTCTGTTGGCAATCGCCATAATTGCTTTGGCGTATTCAGGATTCACTTTTCGCATTGCATTTCACCTGCTCTTTCAATTTTTGCAGCTATCACTCTTTCAGCTTTTATATTACACTAATTTTTCATCTTAATAAAGCTTTTATTCTTCACTGCCTGACAATTATGATAAAGATCCTTTGCTAACGATAAGGCCTGCAGCAAAAAAATACCGGACAGATATCTGTCCGGTATTGCATTTTAATTTTATTATGCAGTTTTACTTATTTCAAAGCTGCCGCACAGCGTGCGCACACAGTCGGATGCTCAGCATCTTTACCTACGGTATCGCTATAGATCCAGCAGCGTTCGCATTTCTCGCCTTCCGCAGCCTGAACAGTTACTTTCAGGTCTTCACGTCCGGTCGCTTCTACGCCGCCGGCCAAACCTTCCACCAGTTTAGCCTGCGATACGATCAGCAGTGTCGCCAGATCACCTTCAACGGATCTGAGTATCGCCAGCGCTTCGCCTGTAGCATGCAGCTCGACTTTAGCGTCCAGAGAATGACCGATAGTTTTAGCGCGGCGGGCACCTTCCAGAACTCTGGTGATCTCGCTGCGGATCTCGATGAAGTTATCCCATTTGCTTTCCAGGGCTTCGTCGATATATTCTTCCTTGCATTCTGGCCACGGCATCATGAATACGGATTCAGGCATGGAAGCAGGTTTTTTCATGAACTGCCATACTTCTTCCATCGTGAAGCTGAGTACGGGCGCGATCATTACGACCAGATCCAGCATGATCTCGTACATTGCTGTCTGAGCGCTGCGGCGTTCAAAGGAATCGGCCTTGTATGCATACAGGCGGTCTTTGAGGATATCCAGATAGTAGCTGCTCATCTCGACGCTGCAGAAGTTATGGATAGCATGATAGAGCACATGGAAGTCGTAGCTTTCATAAGCTGCGGAAACTTCTTTTTTCAAGAGCTGCATATGCATCAAAGCCCAACGGTCCAGCTCCAGCATATCCTTAAATTCAACTTTGTCGGTTTCATAATTGAAATCGTTGGTGTTGCCCAGGATATAGCGGATGGTGTTGCGGATCTTGCGGTAAACCTCAGAGAGCTGTTTCAGTATCTCTTTGGAGATACGGATATCAGCCTTGTAGTCGGAGGAAGCTGCCCACAAACGAATGATATCGGCGCCGTATTGGGCGATAACTTCCTGCGGAGCAACGGTGTTGCCTACAGATTTAGACATTTTGCGGCCTTCGCCGTCGACTACGTAACCGTGCGTCAGAACTGCGCGGTAAGGCGCTTTGCCTTCGGTAGCAACGGAAGTGAGCAGCGACGACTGGAACCAGCCGCGATGCTGGTCGCTGCCTTCCAGATACATGTCGGCAGGCCATGCCAGTTCGGGACGGGTTTTGCAGACTGCTGCATGAGAGGAACCGCTGTCGAACCAGACGTCCATGATGTCAGATTCTTTGCGGAAATGAGTGCCGCCGCATTTGGGGCATTTGGTGCCCTGCGGCAGGATCTCTTCAGCAGAATGAGCCCACCAGGCGTCAGAGCCTTCTTTAGCAAACAGGTCGGCAACAGCATTGATAGTATCGTCGTTGACCAGGTGTTCGTTGCAGTCTTCACAGTAGAAGATCGGGATCGGCACGCCCCAGACACGCTGACGGGAAATGCACCAGTCGTGGCGGTCGGCGACCATATTATGGATACGTGCTTCGCCCCAGGACGGGATCCACTGCACGTCATTGGCAATAGCATTCAGGGCTTCTTCACGGAAGCCGTCAACAGATGCGAACCACTGCTCGGTCGCACGGTAGATGATGGGGTTCTTGCAGCGCCAGCAGTGTGCATACTGATGGCGGATGTTTTCTTTGCCAAACAGGCGGTTCAGCCCGGCCAGATATTTGATGATGGGTACGTTGGCATCAAAAACGAACATGCCTGCAAAATCCACACCGGCTTCTGCTGTCAGTTTACCTGAGCCGTCAACAGGGCAGATGATCGGCAGATTGTAGCGAACGCCGGTCTCAAAGTCGTCGGCGCCATGTCCGGGAGCGGTATGTACACAGCCTGTGCCGGCTTCCAGCGTAACATAATCAGCCAAAACGACTAAGGATTTGCGGTCAATAGTTTCAAACGGATGTCTGCATTCAGCATATTCCATATCTTTACCTTTACAGGTGCCGATGATATTGCTGAAGTCTTTTTTGCAGACCTTGCCAACGGCTTCCAGCATCTCTTTGGCCATAAACAGGATTTCGCCTTCGCATTCTACCCAGGCATATTCAAAGTCCGGATGCAGCGCGATCGCTACGTTGGCAGGCATGGTCCACGGAGTAGTGGTCCAGATAACGATATAGGCCGGTTTGCCCTGAGCTGCTTCTGGCAGCATGCCGTTGTCTTTGACGAGCGGCATTTTTACGAAGATCGCCGGCGACTTTTCTTCACCGTATTCGATTTCAGCTTCTGCCAGAGCGGTTTCGCAGTGCGGACACCAGTAAACAGCTTTTTTACCTTTATAGATATAGCCTTTTTTTGCCATCTCGCCGAAAACATGGATCTGTACAGCTTCATAATCGTGGGTCATGGTGATATAAGGATGATCCCAATCTCCAAGAACGCCCAGACGTTTGAAGTCGGTACGCTGCTCGTCGATCCATTTTAAAGCGTAGTCGTGACATTCTTTACGCAGTACCAGTGTATCAAGCTCATGGCGGTTCAGTCCCAGATTTTTGATAGCGGCGTGCTCGATCGGCATACCATGGGTATCCCAGCCGGGAACATACGGGGTATCAAATCCCTGCGCATATTTATATTTCATAATGATGTCTTTCAAAATCTTGTTTAAAGCCGTACCCATATGGATCTTTCCGTTAGCGTACGGCGGACCGTCGTGCAGGACAAATTTTTTATGGCCCGCATGCAGTTCCTGTTTCTTTTCATAGATTTTGTTTTCTTCCCAGTATTTCAAAAATTCGGGTTCGCGTTCCGGTAAACCGGCACGCATCGGAAATTCAGTTTCCGGTAAATTAAGGGTCTTGCTGTAATCCATGTGTACACCTCCAAAAAAATAAAGCCCCGCTCCCAAAAAGGGACGAGACTATAAACCCGTGGTACCACCCTCATGACAGACTTAAGCTGCCTGCCACTCGAAACACCATAACGTGTGTTACCCGTCCGGGCTTACTGTTTTCAGCCCAGAAGCTCTGAAGTGATCTTCCCCTGCCATCTTTCCGATCGGGCTCGCACTGTCCCCGACTCGCTTGACTGTGCCCGGCAGGCTACTGTCTTCGTCATCGCTGCTGCTTTTATTAAAACAAAGTCATTATACACCATTATACAAGTTATAGTCAATGGTATTTGCCATATTTAAACTCAAAGATGCCATAACCGCTGTCAGTATGCAGATGTGAGGTATCGTTGAGCCTGAACACAGCATGTTCGCGCCATTTGTTGATTCCCAGGACCGTCACGCTGGACGGCAGGATATCGACAGAAAAATTTAAAACGTTGACGGCAGCTATATCAAGCCCCAGCCAATGGAAAATGATGTTTTGGATCGTGCCTTTATGGGCTACGATCAGAAGATTTTCCCGCTCCAGATCAGCGCATTTTATCAGGCCCTGCACATTACGGTCATAAAATTCCTGCCGCGTTTCACCGCCCGGATAGTTGCGGTGATGCAGTTCCTTTAAGGTCGGAGGCTGCTGATACAAAGCTTTGGCAGCCGTTTCAGTCAAGCCTGCCGCCTGTCCATTATTTTTTTCGCGCAAAAATTCATACGGTTCCAGCTTACTGATCCCCAGCCTGGCGGCGATGATCCGGGCTGATTCTTCCGCCCGCTTCAAATCGCTGGTCAGGATCCGCAGATCACGGCTTTGCCCTGCAAAATCTTTGGCTAATTTGGACGCAACGGCCTGCAGCTGAACCTTTCCCGCAGCCGTAAGCTCCGAATCGGTCCAACCGCCTGTCAAATGCTCTGTATGATGAGTTGCTTCACCGTGGCGTACCAAAATAATCATGCTGCCGACCTCGCTTATTTTTCAGTATCTTCGCTAAAGTTTTTCAAAAGCTCCATTTGGCCTTCCAAAATGCTCATCATATGCTGACGATGCACAGCGGCCTTTTTGACCTGATCTTCAAAGATACCTTTTGCGAGAGCAGCTTTATTTTCTGCTTCAAAAATCATTTTTCTTACTTTTTCGTCGGTGTCAGCCAAAAGCGTTCTGGAACGTTCTTCGGCATCGGCGATCATCGTTCTGTAGCGTTCGTCGGCTTCGCTGGTCAGCTTTTGTGCTTCGGCACGTGCCTGTGCCAAAACATCGCTGGCCTCGTCTTTTGCCTGCGACGACATTTTTTTGCACAGATCCTCTGTAGTTACTTTCATTTTAGCGACTTCTACTTCGGCGGCACTGCGCATTTTGTCTACAAAATTCTGAGTCTCATTTTTCATCTGCTTCAGCTCGGCCTCAGCTTCGCCGCGCAGTCTGGCAATTTCCGCCAGCGTGTCATTACGCAATTTTGTAGTTTCACTTTCAGCTTCGCTGCGCAGTTTTTCAGCATAAGCTTCTGCTTCTGTCCTGGCCTGAGTCGCCGCGATTTCAGCGTCCATTTTTGCTTTAGCAGCAGCAGCCTGGCATTCAGAAGTGATCTCTTTGCATTTCATGGCAGTTTCCTGCTCCAGCAGGGCAGCCTTCTGCTCGCTGTTCTTTTTCACTTCGTCGGCAGTTTCCTGTGCGATGACCAAAGTGTTCTGCATGGTGGATTCCATTTGCTGATAGTATTCCAGTTTGGCGCTGACTCGTTCCACAGCATCTTTAAGCTCTACGTTATCCTGATACAGGCGTTCAAAATCCTTGGCAACTTTGGCAAAAAACTCATCGACCTCTTCGGTGTCATATCCGCGGAAGCCTTTGGAAAAGTTCTTATTGTTTAAATCTAACGGTGTCAACATATCGTGATACCCTCCCCATTAAATATATCTTTTCAGCGTGATGCTTAAACGACCTTTTTTGGTAGTGCCCCTGATCTCGGCTACTTCTACCCTGCCGCGGCTGCGGAAAGAAATGATATCGCCTTCGCTGACCGGCTGGGCTGCGTTCTTGGCCTCTTTCCAGTTTACTTTAACATTCTGGCCTTTGATCTCGTCAGCCATACGTGACCGGGATACGCCATATCCTGCAGCAGCAACGGCATCCAGCCTTAAAGCTGCAACTGTAGCGCTGATGGCCTTGACCTTTTCTTCCTTCTGCAACAGGTCAGCTTCTGTGATCTCGGTCAGTGAAACCGGGGCAGAACCTATCTGCGTCAGATTGTTCATAATGTAAGTAGTAAAAGATTTATCGGCTACGAACTGTGCTCCTTCAGGGATAAAAATAATATCGCCCAAAATCTCGCGTTTACAGCCCATCCCCATAAAAGCTCCCAAAATATCGCGGTGACTGAGTTCATAATAGCGTTTGTCCCATTCGACTTTAAAGCAGACCATGCCAAAATCCGGCTGACCAAAAAAGTCTTCGGCAACAAAAGCAACTTTCATACGCTCGGCATTTTTAAAACCGCCGCTGGTTTCCAGCTTCACATTTTCAAAATTGGCCGCAACGATCTCGGCCACATTACAGCCATGCGGATCAAGAAAATCGCTGACGCGGAATTTTCGGCTTCTATGAGCCCCTTCCGCCAGATCAAGCAGCTTGGCTGCCAGTTCTTCATCGCCGCCGGCCCGAAAATATCTTAAAATCTTTTCTCTATCTGCCATTGGTTATTTACCCTTCAATTTCTCACTGCGTTCCAGCACGGCCAGTACAGCATCATACATCGCCGCACGCACTCCGCGGTTTTCCAGAGCATGGATACCGGCAATGGTAGTTCCGCCTGGCGAAGTTACCTGATCGCGCAGCTGCGCCGGATGCAATGCTGTTTCCAGCACCATTTTGCCGCTGCCGGCAAATGTCTGGGCGGCCAGCTTGATCGCCAGCGCCCGCGGCAGGCCTGCATTAACGCCAGCATCTGCCAGAGCGTCGATCAGCATAAAGACATAGCCCGGACCACAGCCTGATACCGCCGTGATCGCTTCGATAGCACTTTCAGCCACTACTTCGACCTCGCCGCAGGAACCAAAAATAGTTTTAGCGGCGTCGATCATCTCGGAGCTGACCTTGCTGTCAGGCGCAATCGCCGTCATCCCCGCACCTACTGCCAGCGGTGTATTGGGCATCACTCTGATGACCGCATGTCCCGGCACTACCTGATGCAGCTTCGCCAGATCGACACTGCCCATGATCGAAAGCACCGTTGCCTGCGGCGGCATTGCTGCAGCAAGCTCAGCAGTGATCGCCGCATCAACAACCTGCGGTTTTACTGCCAGAATGATCAGCCCTGCATCTTTTACCACAGCTTTATTATCACCAGATGCTTTAATGCCGTAGGTTTTCTGTAAATATTCACAGCGTGCCGCTGACGGCTCGCCGACAAAGATCTCACCCGGGTCAGCCAGTCCGGCTCCCAGAATACCTTTGATGATAGCTTCAGTCATAGCGCCGCCGCCGATAAAAGCCAGCAGGCCGGTTTGAGCTGTTATTTTTTCCACGGTTGACCACCCTTTTCATCATAAATGTTGACGCTGGCGTCGATATCTACGTTTTTCGGGGCACAGACCAGAATATTACGGCCGATTTTTTTCATACTGCCGCCTAAAGCGTAAATAGTACCGCTGATAAAGTCGGTCATTCTTTTGGTCACCAGGCCTTCAGTACCTTCAAAGTTCACTACTACAGGCTGGTTGTTGCGCAGATAATCGGCAACCTTTTGTGAATCGTCAAAATTAGCCGGTTCCAGCACCACTACCTTGACCTGCTTTTGAGCAAGCGGCATGGAAATGGTTTTGCCTTCAGGCGAATTTTGGACGTTCTTTTTGCTGAAGAAGGATTTTTTCTCAGCCGGCACTTCACTTCTGGCTTCACTTTTTTCCAAAGCGGCAGACTCGGCGGAAAGTGCTGCCCTGCTGACGGCAGGCGTACTGCGGGGAATCCGTTTAGGAGCTGTTTCAGCCTTTTTTACAGGTTCCTCTTCCTCTAAAAGTTCATCATCTTCCTCTTCATATAAACCTAAAGTTTCAGAGATACGATCAAAAAATTTCATACATTTCACCATACCTTCATGCTCATTTATTTTTACTGTAATCGCGCTTACCAAATAAGGCCGTACCCACACGCACGATGTTAGCACCTTCTTCAACAGCTACTGTAAAGTCGTGAGTCATACCCATCGACAGCAGCTCGATTCCAGGCCGCTGCGCCCGCAGCTCGCAAAAACAGCGGTAACCTTCTTTAAAAACAGGGCGTGTTTCCTCTATATCGCCGCACAGTGGCGCAATAACCATCAAACCGCGTACACACAGATTTTTATAGTCGTCCAGCTGCGGCAATATCGCCAGATAATCTTCAATCAAAAAGCCTGTCTTCTGCTCCTCGCGGGCGATGTTGAGCTGCAGCAAAATATCCTGCTGCTTATGCTGCTGTCCAGCCGCCTTGTCCAGCGCAGCCAAAAGATGCTCGCTGTCAGCTGATTCGATCAGATCGAACAAGGTGACGGCCTGCTTGGCTTTATTGGTCTGTAAATGGCCGATCAGATGCCAGAAGCCGCGGTCAGGCACAATAGTGCGTTTTTCCTTCGCTTCCTGCACCCGGTTTTCGCCGATATTAGTCACACCAAGCGCCAGCGATTCCAGCACCACGTCTACGGGATGATTTTTAGTTACGGCGACCAGTGTTACCTTATCGCCTGTCAGTTTAGTTTCAGTTCGCCGGCTCAAAGCTTCGGCGATCTGGGTCTGTACTTTGTGCAGATTGTCTTTTAACAAAATAAAGACCTCCTAAAAGTTTTATATTCGCCACAAAAACTATTATTCCTTTTTTATCTTCGGCAAATGCTTACGCCCATGCGCCCGGTTTTACCCTGCTCGGCACGATAGGAAAAAAACAGTTCCCGATTATCGCAGGTACATGTCGCGGCACAGTGGATATTACCTCGCTCCAGTCCTGCTGCTTCTAATTGTAATCTATTCATCAGCCATAAGTCCAGCTGATATTTACCATTTGGTTTAAGCGTAAAACACTCACGGTATTTTGCACCCGCCGTCAGAACTTTATCGTCTACTTCGTAACAGCAGCTGCCAATCGACGGTCCGATCGCCGCCAGCATTTTTTCCGGGTTGCAGCCATAATGACGGCACATCATCTGCACCGTTTTGAGGGCGATCTCCTCCACACTGCCGCGCCAGCCTGCATGCGCCAGTCCCACAGCCCCGGTTTCTGTATCAGCCAGCAAAACCGGTACGCAATCTGCATAAAACAGCAGCAGCGGCACATTTTGCAAATCGGTGATCAAAGCATCAGTGTCAGCAATAGTATCGGCAAAATCCACAGCGCCGCTGCCGATAAGGCCTTCTGTCACACAAACGACCTTACTGCCGTGCACCTGAGCACAGGTAGTAAACCTTGCCGCATCCACACCCAACGCCGCCGCAAACTGCCTGCGGTTGGCGTTTACAAGCTCTGCTTCATCGCCCACATGCAGCGCCAGGTTGAATCCGTCCGGCACAATACTGCTTGCTCCATGCAGACGGCAGCTGCAGCCGTTGCTGAATCCTGCTTCTGTCAGCGCCGTAAATTCACCCAGCCAGATCGGCCCGTTATTTCTTAATCTGAAACTCATACCTGTGCCTCCCCGCAAACACCGCAGCGGCGGCATAAGTCAAAACACATCGGTGTAAATTCTTCCCGCTGCGCCTTCTGCCACTCGCTGATCAAATAAGCTTCGGTAAAGCCCATATCCAAATGCTGCCAGGGCAAAGGCCTGCCGATCTCGTAAGCAGCAGCAGCAAGTTCCTCTATATCCAGTCCCTGCTCTTTCAGCACCTGCTTCAGCGGCATTTCTCTGTGGAAGGCTTCTAATAAAGCGGCGCCGATCCTGCGATCACCTCTTGCCAAAACTGCCTGCAGAACAGTTTCCTTCAAGGATTCTGTCTGCACCTGTATATGTTTCGCTTTTTTAAAAGCGGTTTCCAGCATTTTAAAACGGCGTTTCAAGGTTTTGACATCGCACAGCGGCGACCACTGAAACGGTGTAAACGGCTTGGGGATGAAACCGTTCACGGAAATTATCAGATCGCCTTTATTAAGGGCGGCATCCATCTTTTCTCGTACCCGACCGATCATCGCTATCATTTCTTCGATATCACTGTCAGCTTCCCCTGGCAGGCCCAGCATATAATACAGCTTGATATTTTTCATACCTGCTGCCGCTGCCAGTTCTATGGCATTAAAAACATGTTCTTCGGTAATGCCTTTATTGATGATATTACGCATTTTCACGCTGCCTGCTTCCGGAGCCACAGTCATCGTCCTCTGACCGCTGGCAGCCAAAGCCTGCGTCAGCTCTACATCTAAGGTGTCGGCCCGCAGAGAGGCTACCGTAAAAGGTACCTGCTCATCTACCAGTGTCTGTGTCAGTTCTTTGATGTACGGATAATCAGATACCGCGGCCCCCATCAGCCCGACTTTTTTAGTCTGTGGCGGACGGTTGCGTATTTTAGCAAGCAGCAGCTCAAGATCGCGCGCCCGCGGTTTGCGGAAGCAATAACCTGCCATGCAGAAACGGCAATGCCGCCCGCAGCCTCGTGCTACTTCGACGATATACATATTTTCAAATTCAGTCGCATCTGTCATAATTGCCGATGTCTGCGGATAATTATCCAGTTCACGTACCCACTGACGTTTTACGCTGGCAGGCACCTGCGTTGACACCTGCATACCGCAGAACATACCGCCAGCATCGTACTGCGGCTCATAAAACCGCGGCACATAGATGCCGCTCAGCTGCGCCAGCTCCAACAGTGTATCTTCCTTAGACAGGCCTTTGTCCCTGGCTTCATAAACAGCGTCAAGCAGTTTATTGACAGTTTCTTCACCTTCACCGATCACGAAAGCATCGGCAACCCCTGCTAAAGGCTCAGGATTGAAGGTCGCGCAGGGACCGCCGATGATCACCAGCGGTTCTTTGGCGCCGCGTGCTGCCGCTTCAGGCTTCACATTGCTCTGCGCCAGCATAGTCAGTAAATTGGTATAATCCATTTCAAATGACATCATCACGCAGATAACTTCAAAATCTGCAAGCGGCCTCTGTGTTTCCAGTGATAAAAGCGGCGTTTTCGTGCGTTTATGCTCTGCTAAGAGCTTGCTGTCAGGCAGAAAGAAACGTTCGCAGGCTGAATCGCCGCGGCTGTTGATGAGCTGATACAGGATATGCAGTCCCAGATTCGACATCCCCAGATGATAAGTATTGGGGTAAATAAAGGCCACCGGCCTCCGCGCGCCAGGCGCAAATACCTGTGCCCCGCTCTCGCGGGCAACTATTTCTTTCAACGCATTTTTAAGCTCCCAGGTCAACTTGTCTACCTCGTTTATACTCTCTCAGTGTGCTGTTAGTCCTTCAACCGTTTTTCAAACATTTCGATCACCGTTTTCAACACCTTCAGGCGGGCATAATATTTATTATTGCCTTCCACTATCGTCCACGGTGCATAATCAGTACTTGTGCGCACCAGCATTTCGTTCACAGCCGCTTCATAGGCATCCCATTTCTCACGGTTGCGCCAGTCTTCGTCAGTGATCTTCCATTCCTTGTTCGGATTTTGCTCCCGCTCCTTAAAGCGTTTATACTGCTCGTCTTTATCTATCTGCAGCCAGAATTTGCCTATCACCGTACCGTATTCCGCCCATTGGGCTTCCATCTCGTTGATCTCGGCATAGGCCCGCCCCCATTCATCCTGCGTTGCAAAGCCTTCGATACGTTCTACCATGACCCTGCCGTACCAGGTACGGTCAAAAATGGCGATCTCTCCCTGTTTGGGAAAGCGTGTCCAAAAACGCCATAGATAGTTAAAAGATTTCTCTACCACGTTGGGAGCCGCTACCGGGTTCACCGAATACCCCAGCGGATCGAGAGCTGCCGTCAGCCGACGGATCGCTCCGCCCTTACCGCCTGCATCCCAGCCTTCAAAGCCAAAGACCGAAGGAATACCCTTTTTATACATTTCATACTGCAAAATACTCAGTTTGGACTGGTATTTATCCAGTTTCTCTTTATATTCCGCTTTTGCGATTTCTTTGGACAGATCGACCTTTGATAAAACGTCGTAGATCTCGGTACGCGGCAACACCAGCTGCTGCCCGGCTTTCTGTCTGCGGGCTTCCGCTTCGGCCAGCGCCAGTTCCAGCCGCTGTACGATCACATCAAATATCGAGACCTCGGCAAAACGCGTATCGTCGCCGGCGATCAGATACCAGTGGGCATTAGGCCGGTCGCTGTCGATAAACATTTTCTCGTAGATTTCCAGATACCGCTGATAATCTACAAAATCATCATCGCTTTCGCTGACCTTGTTCCAGCCTTTACCATAGGTTTTTTCAGCCTTCTGCACATTAGCCTTCAGCTGTTTTTCGGAAACGTGTACAAAAAATTTCAGCAGCACATAATTATCATCAGTCAGCTGCTTTTCAAAAGCATTGATATGCCTGTAGCTCGTATTTATTCTTTTAACTTGATCCGCATCGCGGTCAAAGGTATATTCATTTTTCAGATAGTACCAGCTGCGGTAATACACAGCCATATTGCCTTTTGCCGGCAGCTGCCGCCAGAAAGGCTCAAAAAAAGGTTGGTCCGGTTCTTCATCCGCCATTTTTGAAGCCGAATAAACTCTGAACCCGCGGGCATCCATCTGCTGCATCATATGATTGATGATGACGCTGCGCTGTGACCCACGCCAGCCTTCAAACAAAATTATTACAGGAATACCAGCAGCGCGGCAAGCACGCTGCAGTTCTCCCAGCCTGGTTTCAAAATAACTCATTTTTTCATTATAGGCATCTTTTTTCAGGCTTTGTTTTAAATCGATTTTTTCTAACACCAATATCACCTTGTTCTCTATAGATTATCAGTCAAAAGCAGTTAAAAATTCAGTCATGCAGGCAGCAACACCTTTCTTTACTGCCCTGCTCTGGCTCGCGCCGCCGATCTTCCAAAAAGCTACGGCCGACGATGACCCAACTTCCTCCACGATCCTGTTGAACAGATATTTCTCAGTTTTTACATCCACACATTTCAGCTTCATGGTAATGACTGAACTATAAGTCTGACTGCCGACGATAACCATAAAGCCGGTTTCCTTGTTGCGCGGCGGCTCCATCTCCATGTAGATCACACGGTCGACGCCCAGCTCTTTCCCAACGGCAACAAGCTCTGCCAATACCGGCGCGTCAGCGTTTTCAAACGGATGGTTCTGCATCGCCTTAGCAACAGCTTTGGCACTGGCAACGGTATTCACGCCGCCTTTTTTAGCAGGCGGATATTTCTCTTTCAGCGCGTCTTTGATAGCATTAGCCGCTACCTTTCGGCCCTTTTCATCCATGCCCGACTGGTCGATATACGGCAGCACCGCCACCGAATAAGGCACTGTCGAAGCAGTTATTTTTTTCTCTGCCTCTTTGTCAGCCCTGCCTGTATCGGCTACGCCGGCAGTAACGGCATCGATCGAAGAACTTTCCTGTGCCTGCAGCGGAGCGGCCCCAAAAAGCAGCGCTCCAGCCAGCAGTACAGCAGCAAGTTTTTTATTCATTAACTAACAACACTTCTTTCGTTAGAAAAATAATCTTGCCCAATTATCAAAAACTATCATCGTACGGTTTCAGCGACCGAGGTTTATCCAATATCTGCGCCATCACAAAGCCATAGCGTACATCTTCAGCTACTGTCCCGCGGCTGCGAAAGCCTTTAAAGGCAGGCTGGGGCTTCTGTGGCTCAAAACGTTTATACAAGGGTTCCGGAACAGCAGCTTCTGCTGCCGGTGCAGGTTCCTGACAGGTATTTTCCGCCTCAGGCTGCTTTTTGGGCGCCCGGTCTTCAGGAAACTCCACATACCACGGTACAGCTTCTTCGTCCTCACCTTCATAGCCGCGCCCCTGCCTTTCCTCCGGCAGCTGCGTCTGCCAATCAGCAGGCTGCTGCGGTGGCGGCGCAGGACGCTTCTTGCGGTTACGGACATCGAAAAAGATAAAAAACAACAGTACGACGAGAGGATAAAACAGCATTAAATTGTCCATACATTCGCCTCATCTCAATACAATAACCGGCTCATACAGTCGGCTTATTTCGGATTGCTGCCTTTTTCGCCGCTATTTTCAGGGCTGGAACCGGCAATCATTTTCCGCATATCAGTATCAGCATTGATATTGTTCATGCGGTAGTAATCCATCACGCCTAAACGGCCGTTTTCCAAAGCATCTGCCAACGCAGTCGGTACTTTGGCCTGAGCTTCGACGACCTTCGCCTGCATTTCCTGGGTATAGGCTTTCATTTCCTGTTCTTTAGCAACTGCCATTGCGCGGCGTTCTTCGGCGCGGGCCTGGGCGATTCGTTTATCGGCTTCAGCCTGGTCAGTCATCAAAGCGGCGCCAATGTTACGGCCTACGTCGACATCGGCAATATCAATAGACAGGATCTCAAAAGCAGTACCTGCGTCAAGTCCTTTAGCCAAAACGGTACGCGAAATGAAATCAGGATTTTCCAATACATCGCTGTGTTTAACAGCAGAACCAACATTAGTAACGATACCTTCACCGACACGGGCGATAATAGTCGCTTCACCGGCGCCGCCGACCAGACGGTCAATATTGGCGCGTACGGTAACGCGGGCTTTGACCTTCAGTTCGATGCCGTCTTTAGCAACTGCCGAAACTACCGGCGTTTCAATTACTTCGGGGTTAACGCTCATCTGTACTGCTTCCAGCACATTACGTCCGGCAAGGTCAATAGCGCAGGAACGCTCAAAAGACAGCGGGATCTGAGCTCTGTGAGCAGCGATCAGCGCATCGATGACACGGTCAACGTTACCGCCTGCCAGATAATGCGCTTCCAGCTGATTGACATTGACGTCCAGACCTGCCTTATTGGCTTTGATAAGCGGCAGCACGATCTGGGAAGCCGGCACGCGGCGGAACCGCATACCCACTAAATTGAAAATACCAACGTTGACACCGGCAGCGATAGCCGAGATCCACAGCGCCAGCGGTACAAAATTCAAAAATACGGCGATACCGGCAATGATCAGGATAAACATGAACCCGCCGTTAAACAAAAAATCAAACATCACAACACTTCCTTTACTAGTTAGTTTTTACTTCCTGAACAAACAGTTTATTGCCTTCCACTTTCACGATCTCTACCAATGCGCCCGGCATGATATAATCGCCAAAGCTCACCACGTCGACACGTTCGCCGTCGATGATGACAGTTCCCGCAGGACGCAGCGGTGCTACGACCTCTCCACGTTTACCAAGATACTGCGAGTGATCCTCGGCACCTGTATAACCGTGACGGTTCTCTTGTTTCTCCCATAAAACAAAGGGATTCCACTTGCTTTCGGCGGGCAGATAAACAAACAACAGGGCAACTACTGCGCCCAGTGCCAGTACAACACCAAGCAAAATATACGCGGCCTCAGCGCCGCCGCCCAGCAGATAATATGAGCCTGCCAGCAGCGAGATCAGACCCGTAACGCCAAAAAAGCCAAACCCCGGCACCACTGCTTCGATTCCCAAAAGCACGATCCCGACGCCCAGTAAAATATATTCGATTGGCATAGGCTTTTACCTCCCTTCGTATCGTTATATTATACCAAAAAACTTACCTAACAGGCAAATTTCACTATTCTTTTACAAAAGTAAAACCCCGCCGGCCAGCGGGGTTTGCTCTTGATGCTGCTGTTTGATTGTTCATATTCTTTTCCGCGGCAGCCTATTCCAGCTTGATACCGTCGCCTTCAACTGATACCGACGCCTGTTCGATCGTATTGCGGCGGCGTTTATCAAGATTACGGTATTCTTCCTGCTGCATTTTTTCAGCCTTAATATTCGTCAGGGTCCCCGTATATTTACTGTCGGAGGACGGAACGTAATTATCTGCCGGAGGCTCCGGTTCCGGGCTTTTTTCCTTAATGACAAGCTTCCCGGTGACATTTAGCGCATAACCGTCCTGCGTTGAAAACAGCAGATCTTTCAAATCATATTCGCCGATCTCTGTTTTCCCGTCAGCCAGTAATTTGGTAACGTCGATAATGATCCCCTGCTCTGCCAGCTTATCGGCAAGCGCCTGTACCAGGCCGGTGTAGTCGCTGCCTGTATATTCTGTTTCAATATCGCCGACGTTGATATCCAGCGGCTTCAGCAAGCCTTTAAGCAGCGGCGTCATACGGTCGCCATAGGTCAGCCACAGGGCTTTATCGCTATCTGTCATCCCTGCCAGGAAGGCCGCATTAAAGGCTTCGATACTTTCATATTCCGAATCGTCGCCATATTTTTTATAACCGCTATCAGTTTTATAGTAGCTATTACTTATCACACTGTCACCAGTGCCAATGATGACACCGTAATTCTGCGAATAACCGGTCACTTCTCCCAAATTATAGACATTCGTTATCGTTCCACTTTTGCTATTACCTGCGATACCGGCAATATACTGGCTGCTGCCCATCCCGATTATCGCACCTTCGTTATAGCAATTTCTGATATCACTGTTATTATATCCGGCAATTCCTCCCAAATAATGAGACGCAGCTATTTCACCGCTATTCCAACAATTTTCAATAGTACCAGTTTTACTATAACCTGCTATCCCACCTACATATTGAGCACGAACACTGCCAACATTCCCCGTATTATACGCATTACTGATAACACTGACGCTATAGCCGGCAATACCGCCTATATATTTTGCCCCTGATACACCAGATGCTACAGCACCTGTGTTAAAAACATTATTCAATTCTCCCTGTGAGCTGCCGGCAATACCACCTACATACTGACTTCCGCCCGTTACATTGCCTTTATTATACACATGTTCTACGATGCTTTCCCCATAATTATAGCCAATGATACCGCCTACGCCATAACCGCCTGCCTCAACATCACCAGTATTATAACTTTCGCCATTGACAGTACCTTTATTGGAACCGCTGATACCGCCCACCTGAGAAAAACCTTTACTGTCAGCTGCTGTGCCTGTAACAGTGGCCGTATTATATGAGCCGGTAATGACGGACCCGCTGTTATTACGACCGGTTATACCGCCAATAAGGTTTTGCGCCGTGACCGACCCGCTATTATAACAGCCGCTGATACTGCCGCCTTCGTTAGACCCGGCAACACCGCCGGCATATATCGTTCCGCCAGTTATGGACGCATTGTTAAAGCTGTCTTTGATCGAACCTGTATTATAGCCGGTCACTCCGCCTACAGACATTCCGTCCGCTGTGACTGCACCCGCAGCAAGATTCTGAGCGTTTTCAAGCACCCCCTCGTTGCTTCCGGCAACGCCGCCGACGGTATTATCACCAATTACCGTACCGCTGTTCTCCGCATTTTTCACAACACCGCCGGCATTATTTTCACCTACGATACCGCCAACGCAGCTGACACCCATAACATTAGTGCTATATATATGCCCTTTAATATTTCCGCTGTTTTTAACATTTTCGATCAGACCGTCGTTGTCACCGCTGATACCGCCAACTTTACTGCCGCCGCCATCCTTTAATTCGACCAGACCTGTATTTTCGGCCCCTGTGATCGAACTGCCGGAACTATTGATACCTGTTATCCCGCCAATACCTCCCATACTTTCAGAAGTAATATCGCCGTTATTTTTGACATCGAGCAAAATGCCGGTATTGCCCCAGACAGTATCGCCGTTATAGCCGGTAATACCGCCGCTTCTGCCATCTATTTTCAGTGTGCCGTTATTGACGGCATTACGGATCACGCCGCCGTTAGTACCAACGATACCGCCGACACCGCCGCTGCTGCATACCAGTTCGGCAGAATTGACAATATTATAAATCGTGCCCCAGTTCAATCCGGCAATACTGCCGAAATTCGATGTTCCTTCAATATGGCCGCCAGCCATATTTACATTGCCGACACTGCCGCCTTTGCCAATTCCTTCAAACAAGCCGATATAACCATCATATTGGTTTCCGATCTGCCTGATATACAGATTTTGGATACTGTGACCCATACCGTCAAAAGCGCCGCTGAAACTGCCTGTTACACCATTTCCTGTGCGGTTCAGCCGTCCTATCGGGTCAAAGCCCCGGCCGCTGTTCCAGTTTTTAGTATCACCTGCATCGATATCGCCGGCCAGCATGTAATTGCCCACCACATAACTGCTGCCATTTATAGTACCGGTATTTCTGTCGATGGCCTGCAGTTCATACACATCATGCACCAGCATAGCGTCGTTGATACTTTTGGCGCTGCCTTTCAGATCGGTAACTGAAGCTGTGCTCAGAACGTCGCTGGCTTTATCACCGCCGCCTTTACCGTAATCGCTGACCTGATGCGTATTCCCCTTGCCATCGCCTACGTCGATCGTTGTTTTGTCGGTCACCTCGTAGCCGATATTGATATTTTCCCCGGCCCGCAGCGTGATTTTACTTTTATCAGCTACTTCCAGGCTGTCAGCGCCGATGATCGAAAGGTTATTCCCTTCTAAGACCAGTTTACCCGCCTTCAGCTTGCCAAGATTGATGATATCCGCTTTGACATTGGCCGCACCGCCGGCATCAAGCGGTGACAAACTGCCGTTAAAGCTGTTTAAAGCAGCTTTTTCAAGACTGCGGGTCGATGCCGTCAGCTGCCCTACGTTGACCTGTGCCGTTTTACCGAACAGTATCCCATTGGGATTGACCAAAAACACATTCACCCCGGCGCCGTTGAGCTTGCCAAAAATCTTACTTTTACTGCCGCCGCTGACATAATTCAAAACAGCCTGCATATTTTTAAAATTCACAATTTCATCAGCCGCGATATTAAAACTGTTCCAATCGATCGCCACATTGCCGCTGCCGGTTATATCCATCACCTTGCCCCCGGCAGTAATAGTGCCGTTATTGGTCACTACCTGTCCGCCGCTCGGCAGCGCATAGCTCCAGTTTGGCATAAACAGCATCCCGCCGCCTAATAATCCGGCAAATATTTTTTTATATAAAAGCTTTGTCCCTCTTTTCATCTTTAACTGCCTCCCTTAGCCCTATTTAAAAAAGTTTATATGCCAAAAACCACAGCCTGCCGTTTTTATCCTCAGCTTCACTCTGGAATTTCTCCCCGTCAAGTTTCCTTGCATAATCCAGCCGCAGAAAATAATCATTGGGCTTCGCATATTCTACACCTACGCCCCAACCTGCCAGATTACGGTGCTGACCGCAGCTTTTAGCCAGGTCCACTTCGCCCCAGTCTGTAAAAGCAGCAAGACTTAAATATGGCACGGGAGTAGAATACCGCAGCTCGGCCGTGGCCTGATAACCGCTGTCACCGCTGGCTTCTCCCTGAGGGTAAGCACGTACTCCGTTGGCTCCCCCCAGACTGAACTGCTCACTGCCGTCAAGATCGCGGCTGGCCAGCTGACCGTGAAAATTCAGATGCAGGTCGAAAACAGATCCCAGATGCTGGATATGATTGATATCCGTAGTGAATTTAGAAAAACGCCCTTCCGTCTCAGGCGCGCTGGCGTCATCATAGCTTAGCTGTCCCAGATAATACAAAGCGCTGTAACCAGTAGCACTGGCACTGCCGCGCCTGCTGCCTACAATGCCGCCGTGCAGTGTATTACTGTGTTTTCTGGTGCTGCCCAGCTCGCCAAAGCTTCTCATTTCATCTTTCAACTGTCGGTTATCATAACCATAAATAACGCTCAGATGCCTGCTGCTGGTGTTGATCAGCGGTGTCGACGCATACAGGCTCAGCGTTTTTGCCCGCCCTACCGCATCAAGCAGGGCGAAGTAATCACCCAAGGTATAATCCATTTGGCTGTAACTGATGCCAAGCCTTGTACCCCGGCTTCCAAGAGGCATTTCATAACCAAAATTATAATTATGCAGATCTTCATTGCTCAGCATCCCGCCTGCAAAAATTTTATCGCCGATCCGTCCGGGATTATTAAGCGTTGTCTGAAAACCATAACGGTACCGGCCGCTGTATTTGCCGCCGTAGTTATCGCTGTACACAATATGTTCGGCAGTTTTTCCGTCATGCAGAGCGATAGTCAGATCCGTACTGCCGATCGCTTCACCGGCACTCAAAATACCGGCAGCGCTGATACCCGGCAAATCATTGAAATTATTAAGTACAGACTCGATCCCCGCAGTCCTGATATAACCATCCCGTTCCAGTGCAGCAGCCAAAGCAGCGGCCGCAGCATCGGCCAGGCGCGAATCATTTTCGATGATTACTTTGCCTAAAGTCCCCAGAAAAATCCTGATCTCAACTGTCCCGTCTTGAATATTTTGCTGTGGAAGCACAGCTGTTGCCACCGTATAGCCCTGCTGCCTGCAATAATCAGTTACTGCAGCAGCCGCCTGTTCCAGTTCCGTAACAGTCACTTCCTGTCCCAAATACCCCTGCGTTGCCTCAGTCAATGCTGCCGGGTCTATTTCCTGCTGGCCTGTAAAGACAAATTGCCGCAGCAGTAATTTCTGCGGCAGCGTTTCTTCAGCTGCCTTCTGCTGCTCTGGCTGCTGCAGATCAGTTTGCTGCTGCCTAGCGCCGCGGTTCTGTTCCAAGGCCCTGACATCAGCACTGCTGCCCGGCAATGAAGGTGCCGCCCATGCAGATGCGGTGATCCCCAAAGTTAAAACTACAGTTATTCCTTTTCCCATCAAATCCAACAATTTTTCTCGCTCCTCTTCCCGCTTAGCTGTAAATTTTTACTTTTCAAGCCCGGCCGCCTTTACCTGCTGCGGTGTCACCTTACGTCTTTTTACCGGCTTGTAGTTTCTGCAGAAAGCCCTTAACTTCTGCAGATGAATATTCTCTGACCTCCATTACTATTCTTGGCGGTTCCGTAAATTCCAGCTGCAGCAAATCATCTAATGTGCACTCCAGCGCATTAGCGGCACGCAGTAAAACACGGAAATTAACTGCGACCCTGCAGCACTCAATATTGCTCAGATGCGTTTGACTGATAACCAAAGCCCGGGCTAGTTCACCCTGGCTGATACCGCGGCATGTTCTGAGCAGCTTGATATTAGCGCCGATTATTTTCAAACAGCGTTCATCGTACATATTGCCAGCCTCACATCTTAATGTAATCAGATCATATTTTTTAAAATTATCAGCCTTTTATCTGCTATTACTTGTAAAACATTTACCAAACAATATTTTCTATAATTATAGCACTGTTGTCCCCCCAAGACATACAAGAACTTTTTTACGCCGCCGTCCGGTTCCGTTATTGCTCTTACGTTTTGATAATCGCCAAAATCACCTCCAGCAAACAGTGCTGCTGCCCGTCCGCACAACACTTTCACACTACTGTCCTGGCAGATATGGTATAATGAAAGCCATTAAACAACTCTGATATTTTTTATTCGGCAGCTTCGCCTGTCCTGACACAGAAAGGTACAGCTATGCATTATGTGCAAGTAAAAGGCATCCTCTCAGCTAAAAATGGTATGAACCTGTATCGCGGCTGCTCACACGGCTGCATTTACTGTGATTCACGCAGCAGCTGTTATCAGATGCCGCATGCTTTTGAAGATATCGAAGTCAAACAAAACGCTCTTGTACTGCTGGAAGAAGCCCTGCGGCGCAAACGCAAAAAATGTATGATCGGCACCGGGTCGATGACAGATCCTTATATTCCTCTGGAAACCGAACTCGGCAGCGTGCGGCAGGCTATGGAGCTTGTTTATAAATATGGCTGCGGTTTTACAGTGCTGACTAAATCGGACCGGATCCTGAGGGATCTTGATCTGCTGCAAAAAATAAACGCGTCTGCAAAATGCGTAGTCCAAATGACTCTGACCACCTATGACGAAGAATTGTGCAAAAAAATAGAGCCGTATGTAAGTACGACCCGTGAGCGTTTCGAAGCTTTAAAGCAATTACGTGACGCAGGTATCCCGACTGTAGTCTGGCTTGCTCCCATTCTGCCTTTTATCAACGATACCGAAGCTAATCTCCGCGGTATTTTAGATTACTGTATCGAAGCCGGCGTTTACGGCATTATTTGTTTCGGTATGGGGCTGACGCTGCGCGACGGCAACCGCGAATACTTTTACCAGCAGCTGGACAGACACTTCCCCGGACTGAAAAAACGCTATATCGACACATACGGAAATCAGTACGTTATCGACAGTCCCAACAGTAAACAGCTGATGCAGCTGCTGCGGCAAAAATGCCGTCAGCATGGTATCATTCAGGATAATCAGCAGTTATTTGCCTATCTGAGCACTTTTCCAAGCAATCAGGCAGACCTGCAGCAAAGTTTATTTGAATAAACTTTCACCAGTATGTATCGGCCGTTATTTAAGGTTTGGTCTAACACCAGCCTGTCACTTCTATCTGCTGCAATCTAAACTTGGGTTCAAAATGCTCCAAGCCTGAAAAGCCGCAGCGGCCGCAGCAAAAATAAAGCTCAGCAGTATTATTGTACAAACAAAAAGCATAATAAAAAAATCAAGCCGATAATGGCTTGATTTTTTATTATCACTATTTAAATCAAATGCTTTACTAAACTAAAAATCTTACCTCTTATGCTTAAAATCGCAGTGCACCATAACGGCTTTCCAGCTTCTGCAGGTGTTCGGTAAGAACTCCCGGCTCAATATAAGCATATTCCAATATCTGCAGCGCATTCGGTGCATAGTCCCTGATAGAAGCGAAATAAGGCTCCCATTCGATAGTTCCCAGTCCTACAGGCTGATGGCTGTCGCCGCTGCCATCGTTATCATGCACATGCACCGCCAACAGCTTTTTCTGCAGCCGTTTCACAGTTTCAGGAATATTCCAGCCATTAACGTGGGCGTGTCCCGTATCCAAAAGTGCCAGAGCCTGCGGATAACGTTCAAACAGCGCCAGATATTCTTCAAAATCAAAAAGCAGTGATCCGCAGGGACGCAGACCCACATTTTCTATAACAACTTGAACACCGTAGCTTTGTGCCAGGCTGATCACTTCAGTCAAGCGCTGATAGACCAGTTCTTTAACTGCGGCGGCCTCACCATGGTAGCCTTCATTGGTATGCACAACTACAAATTCTGCTTTGATCTTTTGGGCATAGGTAAAGGTTTGAGCGTAGGCTTTTAAATAATATTCATCACCGCTGTCTGCCAGATTTACAGCAACACAGGGACCGTGGATAGAAAACGTTCTTTTTTCCTTATTATTCTGCGCCAGCGGCAGCAATACCGTATCCCAATAATGGTCGGTCCCGAATTCATAAAAAAATTCTATATTATAGGTCAACGGCAAACCGCTGAGATATTTTTTATTGAAGCCGGCAAACGCCAGATCACTAACTGCCCATTGCATCAGTAAAAACCTCCCCTTTTTCTATATAGCCAATATTCCTGCCGCTTGTCACATCAAACAGGCTCACATCGTCCCAGCTGAAACAGATACCGCCGGAACTGTGTACATCCGCATTACGGTCACTTACTGTAACGCTGACAGTCTCACCGCTCTCAAGCTGTAATTCAACAGTACGCTGATTACCTGTATTTTCAACATAAGTTATACTTCCATGCACAGCAGCGTCCTCGCTTAAACGGCAATGCTCAGGCCTGATGCCAAGCAGCAGGTCTCTGCGCTGACCGATCACCTGACGCCACAGCTCCGGTACCGGCAGTACGGCCTTGCCGATACAAATACAATCACGGTCAAAACGTGCTTTGAGGATATTCATTGACGGGGCGCCAATAAAACCGGCAACAAACGTATTAGCCGGGTGGCGGTAGATCGTATCCGGAGCGGCTATCTGCTGCAGTTCGCCATCTTTCAGTACAACGATACGGTCGGCGACAGTCATTGCCTCTACCTGATCATGCGTTACATAGATCATTGTCGGTTTATAGATCTCATGAATACGTACCAGCTCTGTCCTGGCCTGCTGACGCAGCTGCGCGTCCAAATTGGACAGTGGTTCATCCAGTAAAAAGTAGGGTGATTGCTTTACAAGGGCACGGCATAAGGCCACTCTCTGTTTCTGCCCCCCTGAAAGCTGTTTGGGCTTATAGTTTTCATAGCCTCTTAAATTAAGTATTTCTAAGGCTTCATCGGCTCTTTTTTTGATTTCCGCTTCCGGAAGCTTTTGGATATGCAGGCCAAAGGTGATATTATCCCAGACAGAAAGATGCGGAAACAGCGCATAGCTTTGAAAAACCATGGCAATATTACGTTCACCGGGAGCAATATCATTAACTACTCTGCCTCCCATTTTCAGCTGACCGCTGGTAATATCTTCCAAACCAGCGATCATTCGCAGCGTAGTAGTTTTGCCGCAGCCGGAAGGCCCCAGCAAAATCAGGCGCTCGCCTTCTTTTATTTCCAGATTCAAAGACTTGACGATTTTAGCATCGCCGTAAGATTTACAGACGTTTTCAAATACAATACTGTTCATATATTATCCTTTGACCCCCGATTGCATAAAGGTATTGAGTATAAATTTTTGGCAGACGAGATATAATGCCAGCGGCGGCAGACTGGTCAGAGTAGCGACAGCCATAGCTATACCCCACTCACTGCCGCCTTCAGCGCTGATAAACATTTGCAGTGCCAGCGGCAGGGTATAGGTTTCTTTGTCCTGCAGCACCAGCAGCGGCCAAAAGTATTCGTTCCATGAGTTGATAAAAAACAGGATACCGACTGCTATTATCGACGGTTTGATCAGCGGCAGCACAACCTTGCGCAATACCTGCAGCGGGCCGGCATTATCTAAAACAGCAGCTTCCAGCAATGGTTTGGGTATGCCGCGCATCGTCTGACGCATCAGGAACACACCCATACCATCAACAAACTGCGGCAGCATAACACCCCAAGGAGTATTCAGCAGGTCCAGCCTGCTCATCAGCAAATAATTCGGCATGATCAGTACCGTTATCGGAATAAAGAAGGTCAGCAGCATGCTGTTAAAAACAGTTTCTTTATATTTAAAGTCATAATAGATAAAGGCAAAAGCTGCCAAAACACTGGTCAGCACTTTGAATACTGTTACGAACGCAGCAATGAAAAATGTATTATAGATATAAGTAAACAGCGGAAAATTGCCTAATACGGTCAGATAGTTATTCAATGTCGGTGGCAGAGGCAATGGATTGAGTGTTGCCTGAAAAATCTGGTCCATATCTTTGAGCGATGTGGAAACCATAAAAACTATCGGCCACAGCTGAATAAATACTGCCACAAGCAAAGGCAGATGCCAGCAAAGATCTTGATGTGTTTTAGTTTTCATAATAAACTTTTTTCTCCAGATATTTATTTTTCAGATACAGGAACGCCATATAACAGAACATGGTGATAATAGCGAAAGCCGCTGATTTACCGGTTTGGAAGAAAATAAAACCATACTGATAGACGATATATACCAAATTGGAACTGCCCTGATCCGGTCCTCCCTGCGTCAGCATATTGACAGGTACCAGTACATACTGCAGACCGAAAACTACAGTGATCGTGAAAACATAAATTGCAGTAGAAGAAGTCATCGGTATGATAATACGTCTAAAGATCGTCCAGTTCGAAGCGTTCTCCAGCTTGGCTGCTTCGATCATTTCCCTTGGTACGGCAACCATCGCTGCCAGCATCACGATCAGGTTATAGCCAAACACCTTCCAGCCAATGATAGTACAGATAGAAAAGATCACGAGCAGATTTTCCTTAAACCAGCGCGGCGATTCTATATCAAACCACGCAAGCACTATACTGAGCGGTCCGGCTAAAGGATTATAGATCCACAGGAACAGAATGCTTGCCACCGCCAGGGATAAAGTTGCCGGCAGAAATAAAACAGAGCGATAAAACATTTTCCCCCGCTGAAGCAGGTGCCCGAGGATAAACGAATAAAGATAGGGCAAGACAAAGTTGAACAGCAGCATAATAAGTACAAAAACTATCGTATTCCCAATGATTATGTACAGCTCTCTGCTGCCTAAAATATCACTGTAATTGCTCAGTCCCACATATTTCATCGTCGGGCTGATCATATTCCAGCTGAAAAAGCTAAGATACAGATTCTGCAGCAGCGGCCAGTAAAAGAAAACAATAAACAGCAGCGCCGCCGGCAGTAAGAACCAAAAAGCAGGCCATTTGGCTTTATTCATGACAACTCTCCTTTGGTAAAAATCAGGATGCTGCGGCAAGCAGCATCCTGATTGGTTCAAGCGTTTGTATTACAGTAAGTTATTGATCTTTTCTGCAGTTTCGTGCAGCGCCTGAGCAGCAGTTTCTTTGCCGCTCAGTATAATATCGCGGGCGTCAATCAGGAGCTGTTCAGCCTGTAAGCCGTTAGCGCCTGGGAAGCTGGCCCATTTTACCAGATTAGGCATCGTGGACAAGGCTACCTGGATATTTTTGTTTTCTTCGATCATTTTTTTGAAACCGTTGGGGTCTTCTGCTACGCCTTTACGAGGTGGCAGATAACCTGTACCGGTGCTCCATTTAGCCAGCGCTTCAGGTGATTCGATATATTTGATGAATTCCCAGGCTGCTTTTTGTTTATCGGTATCTTTTGAGAACAGCATCAGAAAGTTACCACCTGCCGGCACTTTCAACTCTTTGCCTTCAAACTGCGGGAAAGGAGCTGCCATAACTTTGAACTTGGCGCTTTTTTCAAAATTGGCACGTTTGCCGATAGTAGTGCAGACCATCCCAAGCTTACCGGACAGATAAGCCTGGAACCCTTCTTCATTAGTAGCATGCAGGCCATTGCCGTCTTTGACCATATCAGCCAGCAGCTGATACGCTTCTGCCGCTTCGGGAGTATCGAAACCGGCTTTGACTTTGCCGCCTTCATTTTTCAGCATTGAACCGCCGTTAGATTCAATAATGGCCTGCTGAGTCCAGTTATCAGCATATTCCTGCATAAAAAAACCCATATTACCGGTCTTTTCTTTGATCTGTTTTGCCGCGCTCACTACCTCTTTCCAGGTTTTAGGCGGATTATTGGGATCAAGTCCTGCTGCAGTAAAGATTTCAGGATTATAGAACAGGACCGGCACACTGATAGAATAAGGAATACCGATCTGTTTGCCGTCATCAGTCTGAGCTAATGCCAAAACATTGGGCAGATAATTCTCTTTCAAGAAATTTTTGTCTTCAGGAGCCTGCTTTTCGATCATCGGCTGCAGGTCAGTGTACTTAAGATTTTCAGCGGCATAGTTCAAATAAGACCAGCCCATCTGTACAACGTCAGGATTTTTACCGGAAGCGATAGCAGCCTGCAGATTTTGTGTCAGGCCTTTATACATATCGGGGTTATATTTTTCGACAACCTGGATATTGGGATGCTTGGCATTAAAATCTGCGACCAGTTCTTTAACAGTTGCACCGCCGAAGCTTTCGGAGGCTACATGCCAATATTCGATCTGCACCTTTTTGTCAACGCTGCCTTTAGACTGATTATCACTGCTGCCGCAGCCGGTAAAGACCATCGCGCTGGCAGCTGCTAAAAGCAGTGCCGCAAGTTTCTTTTTCATCATCATTTTTACCCTCCACTTTTTTAGTTCCGAGCTCTGTTATGTATGATAACGAATTTTGATTAAATCTAAACGTTGTTTTTGTTAAAGATTTGTAAAGTTTATTGCAAAAATATGTTCAGAATAAATAAAAAAGACAGTAAAACTTTATCCAAGTTTTACTGTCCTTTAGTTCTTTAAAACTTCAATATATTAAACCCCCGACTGTATAACAGCCGGGGAAATTATATCTTAACTAAAGCATTTCCATGTCAATCAGCCAAATCATCAATCTAAATATTACTTAGCTCCCGGTCTGTTCTTAAAGCAGGAGTACCTGCAGTAATAGTAGCGTTTTCTTTTTATCAAAGCCGTGTAAACATGATGGGCTTTATTACAGACGAATTCTTTGCCGCAAACCGGGCAGATCATCACCAGAGAACCGACGATGCTTTTAGCTTTTGTTTCAATTGTGTTCATTGTTTCTTTTTCTTTCATAGCAGATCACCCCAAACTCAGAATATTTTTTGGTCTGAGTTTATTTCAATGGAATTTTCACTGTATCACTCCCTTACAGGCTTTTGTGCTTTATATTCATCGGGGTACCAATTATTGAGCGCCATTTTACGGCGTTGTTTTTACTTACTGTAAAGGACACCCGTCAGTTAAACTTTTTTAAAGTAAACTATCTTTGTCAGATATTTTTTAACATCCTCTTATTGCAAAATTTTATAATTTGTAAATTTTAATTCACATTATTAAAAAAAGTTTGTCTTTTTAAATTTTTATTTTTCTTTATAGATATTTTTATGTATAATAACATATTTGTTTTGAGTATGCAAGATATCTTTATTTACATAATTAATTTCAGATTTAACTTATTGTTATATTTTGCTATTCTTGTTAACTATAAGGAATGTTTGTGATTTATAGATACAAGTGAATGGAATTATAAAAAACACTGTATGTATCGTCATTGTTGCGCTTCTTTAACCTGCGAAAATATTAAATTTGAACAACTGCAGATAAATAAAAAACACCTGTATTCACAGGTGTTTTTATTTATTAATTTTTAGTTGTTTATTCTTTGCCTGCACAAAAATAGGCAAACGGGCAGTTTTTACAATATTCAGTTTTCACAGTAAATTCACTTTCTCTGCGTTTCGAAAAAATATCTCTGCATAATTCGGCAACCTCCTGCAGCCTATCACTGCAATCCTGCAGCTGCCAGCAGGAATTATTTTGTAAAAAATGCAGTTCGGCCAGTGCTGCCGGGCGCTGCCATAATTCTGACGCTGCCTTTTGATACAGTGCCAGCTGATAAATATAACCCGGCGCAGGTTCGCCTGCTGCCGGCGGCACGCCTGTTTTATAGTCGACGATCGTCAGAGTCCCGTCACTGTTAAAAACAGTACAGTCAATATAACCGCTGAACACAGCAGTAATCCCATATTCCTGCAGCAGCGGCAACTCAAAGCTGATCTCAGCCTTACGTTCAGCTTCCTGCAGCCTTTGATAAAGCGGTCCATTAATATACTGCATATACATATCGTATGTCCTTGCAGCACTTCCCTGTACCTTATATGCCTGCAGCGCTGACCTGAAAGCCGGTTCCTGTTCGTAACCGTTCGTCAGTAATTCCAAAGCCTTATGGATAACGGTACCCTGCAATGCCGCCGGCAGATAACCGCTTGCATCAGCTGCATTTACAGCTTCATACCCCGGCATCTGCAAAATATACTGGTAATAATAACAGCGGGGGCAATCAAGATACGTCTGCAGCGCTGTTGCTGACAAGCTGCGCTGCCACTCCAACCCATATTCCGGCAGCGGTTTGATCCGCTGCAGCAGCTCATCTGTTACAAGTACCTGTTCCAAATCTGCTGCTGATTTAACGGCAGTTCCTTTTTTACCAGCTTCATATTCCTTTAACAGGAACTGGTCATAGTCCTGTAAAATATTACGCAGGCTGCTGAACCAGTTCTCACTTCTGCTTTTGCTGCTGCTGTCATAAGTACCTGACAGGATCAGCCTGTCCTGCGCCCTTGTCATTGCAACATATAACTGCCTCTGTTTTTCAGCGCTATCCAACTGCTTTTCTATGTCTTTGATTGCCAGCATTACGCTTGTATCCTGCAATTCGCCGCCCATATCCACTTTAATTCCTAAACCTGCATCTGCATTAAATCGCAGCATATCCGTATCACCTTTGCTCCTAGCATCAAGCGCGGGTACAAAAACTACAGGGAATTCCAGGCCTTTAGATTTATGGATCGTCATAATCGTCACAGAAGCGCAGCCCGTCATATCTGCAGCAGCTGCTTCTCTTGCTCCAGCCTGGCGCAGCTGCTGCAGCCTCAGCAGGTAGTCTGCCAGTGTCCCATACTTTTCTATGGTATAGGACTCAGCCAAAGCAATCAGTTTTTTAATATTGGCAAGCTTTTCCAGTCCAAATTCCTGCGCTGCCAGAAGCGGTTCCAGTTGTAAGACATCAACAATCGTATGCAGCAATTCCGGCAATGGCATCGTCTCAGCATATTGCCGCAGCAGCCGCAGTTTCTCTACAGCAGTCAGCAGCCGGCAGCGCTTCTGATAATCAATCAACGGCCATGCATCCTGCTGCAGCAGCTGCCATAAGGTAACTGTCTGCTCCTCCTGCCTGTTCAGCTCCAGAAAAAGTGCTGTCAAGCTTTCATCATCAACAGCAAAATACGGCGACCTCAACACACCAGCAAGCTCTAAACTGCGGCTGCTGTCTTCCAAAAATATCAGTAAATTGATCAGATCAATGATTTCCCGGCGTTCGTAAAAGCCTTTGCCGTCAACGATAGTATACGGTATCCCCGCCTGCTGCAGCGCAGAGGCAAAACTTTTAGCCGCTGTTAATGCGCCAAGTAATATCACCATATCTTCGTAGGCTATCTGTTTTTCGGTATGCAGCTGCAGTATCCGTTCTGCTATAACTGCTGCCTCCGCTTCCCTGCGGATGGCTTTGCTTTCTTTATCGTATGCGATTACCAGCATTTCCGGCAAAATATCAGTCGCACGATTGGCATTCAACGCTTCAAAATAAACGTCCTGCTGTCTGTCTTCACCTAATAATGCCGCAAAGGCCAAATTGCATAAATCAAGCACTTTATCAACTGTACGGAAGTTATCATCTAAAACGATATTACTGCCGCCAGCAGCTTCTATATCGCGCCTGACACGGGCAAATACACTTACGTCAGCGCCGCGGAAACGATAAATTGATTGCTTGGCATCACCTACTACGAACAGCTTATGTCCCAGCAGCCTGTCTTTATCACCGCCGCACAGCAAATAAACAAGTTCTCTTTGGCGTTCGTTAGTATCCTGAAATTCGTCGACCATAATATACTGATAGCGGCTGCTGTTTTTACTGCAAACCTGGCGGTTATTTTTTAAAAGCTCCAAGGCCCTGCTTTCCAAGTCGTCGAAGCCCAGCATATTATTAAGCTCCTGCTGTTCACGCAGATAAGCACTGCAATTCACCAGAGCCTGCTGCCAGCAGGGTATCAATTTCAGTGCAGCTGCGTCTGCCGCCAGCAAATGCAGCTGCTGCAGAATTTCTTTAGCCGCTTTGACCACTGCTTTATCACTGCTTGTTGCAGCTAGAGTACCCACATAGCTGTCTAAAAGCGTCATATTTTCAGGCTTGCTGCTGTCTGCTGCCGCCTTTAAAAGTTCCGGAAGGTGTTCGCGCAGCAATTCCAGCTTTTGCCTATGAGCTGAGGCTTTCACCTTCATTTTGTCTTCTGCCAGTTCCAATAGCAGCTCCTGCAGTTGTACCTGTAATACGTTTTTCTCGTTCATCTTTGCCTGATATGGCTGTAACAAATCACCAAAGTTCAAAATCGCATCCATTTTAGGTATGGCAAGCAATAGCTGTTTTACAACATCAGCTGCGGTATATTCATCAGCCAGACGTAAAATATCACTGTCACCGCGGCGCAGTCCCTGTTTTACAAACTGCTGCACAGTGCGCAGTAAAAATTCATCCATTTCTACTTCTTCAGCTACCTGAAAAGCAGGATCAAGACCTGCTTCCACGGGATTTTCTTTCAACAGACTGTTACAAAAACCATGTATAGTATTGATACGCGCCTGTTCCAGCAGTTCCAGCTGCTGCTGCCAGAAAGATGCATGCAAAGCATCCTCCTGCTCCAATTCCGCCAAACGTCTGCGAACCCTTTCTTTCATTTCACCCGCGGCTTTGCGCGTAAAGGTAATAGCCAGAATATCGGCAGCACTTACCTGTTTGCCGCCCTGCCTGAGGCTCTGTCGAAGAATGTTGACAAAACGTTCTACGAGAACACGTGTTTTACCACTGCCGGCGCCGGCAGACACAGATACATTTCTATCCAGCGTCTCTATCGCTTCCTGCTGGGCTTTAGTAAAATCAAACATTTTCTTCACCGCCTTCTGCTGCCAGTTCGCCGTAGGCCCGGCAAATATCCTTCCCAGGACAATACTCAGGGCAGTTTTTACGCGGCACCGGCGGGAAATTCCCCTGCTGCAAGGTATTGATATATCCTCTGACAGTCGTACGGCAAAAATCTGCAAAAGCCAGCCATTGATCTTCTGCATCACTGAACGGTTTATTATTTGTTGTAAAAGGCGTTTTTCCTAAAGTCTGCATGGCAAAACCGCCTTTGCGTTTCGCTTCCTTCAGCGAATAGTAACCGCCGCCAAGCACTTTGTTCTGCGGCTCTAATGCCGCAAGCGCCAGCAGATATACCGGCATCTGCAAATCCAGTCCTGCTGTCAGCTCACTGCCCGACGGAGTTTGACTGCGTTTATAATCCGTAACAAAAATACCATTGCCGTCACTGTCGATACGGTCGATACGTCCGTTCAAATAAATTTTGCCGCCGTTGACCTCCAGCGCCAACGGAGCACTTCCGTTACGCCCAAAATCCCATTCTATTTTTACCGGTACAAAAGGTTCCCATTCTTTTTGGTATACGATCTCCCGCTGCAGCCAGCGTCGCAGCAGCAAATTCAGCTTCCGGCGCTGCGAAGGCCAGAAATCTGTAACGGCAATCTTTTTCCCAGTAATATATTCATCACAAACTGACGTCATAATGTCATCAAGCTGACTTATAAGCTCAGTCGGCGGATATTTGGTAAGCTTTTCGTGCAAATGTCCCGCCATAAATCGTGCTAAAACATCATGCAGCAGGCTGCCTTCAACAGCAGGCTCCACCGTTTCTGTAAGTTCTTCATATTGCTGCTGTTTCCAGACATAGCTTAGTAAAAACCTGTATGGGCATTGAGCATAGGTTTCTAAATGCGACGCACTGAAGAAACCGCCTACAGCTTCATTAACAGCCCGCTGCAGTTGTACGTCTTCAAAAACTCCCTTATAAACACTATCGCCTTGCTCACGTATTCTTTCGATACTGCTGCGCAGTGTCCAGTCTGCCCCTAACCGCTCCAACAACCAATTATGGCAGGTATCTGTTTGGGTAATCCCCAGCAGCAGCTCCTGCTCAGACAACGCCTCCTGCCAGCCTGTACGTCCAGCTCTGCTTTTAGTTATACACCCTGCTGCATATAAACGTTCCACATCTTCAATATATGCGGAAGTGCCAGCTGTATCGTCGCTGTACCAGCTCAAAGTCAGAGTTTCCGTTGCCATTGCTGCCACTGCGGCAAAAAAGAATTTATCTTCAGCATAAGCACAGGCAGTATTATCCAATTCCACGCCGACACCGCTCAATTCTGCCCGTTCTCTGTCATTGTAGATCCAGTTTTCATTTTTGCTGCGAGGAAACTCACCTTCACGCAGCCCCATAATGTAAACATGCTTGAACAGCAGCCCCTGCAGATTAGCAGCTTCTCCGAATAAAATACCTTCACTGTCAGCAGCTGTTAAAACGATTTGCCGTTCGGCGCAGGCTGAAAGCAGCAGCTGGCTGTATTCCTCCGCTTTTAAAGGCACACTTTCCAAACCGCCATTCTGATAATCTTCACTCAGTGTATCTAAAACTTCGGCTAATTGCCGTACTGTCTCTACTATATTTTTAACCTCAAGCAGATCTGCCCTGCCATTTTTATAATTTTCGCCAGCCTTAACAGGCAGCGCCAAAGCTTCTAATATTGTTTTAAATGTTTCTCCATAAGCAGCCGCCGTATCTCGACGCTGCACCTTGTCCAGCAGCAACTCAAGTTCGCTTAAATCAGCTGACCACTGCTTATTTTCATTGGTATCGGCCTTATCACGAACGGCCTTCCGCAGTTGCCGCAGGTCATTATATAAATATTCCTGTTTCAATCTGTTGAGCCGCTCGCCGTCAAAGCTATAGACCAGCTTTACAACGCCGCATTTTAACAGACGCCAGTAAGCAGCTATAGCTTCACTGCCGCCGGCAGCTACGTTCAAAAGTAAACGCAGAAATTCACAGACAGGTTGAGCACTCAGGGACGCTGTCTGAGGTAAAGTCACAGGTAGACCATATTCATCGCAAACAGCTCTGATACCGCTGTAAGTATTGAAATCACGTACAGCGACCAGAAAATCATTATAAGCAGCGCCATGCTGCAGCCTAGCTTTTATAGAACGCAGCACTGCACGCAATTCACCTTCGCTGTCTCCTGCTTCAATAAAATTTATACTGTCAGCAGCAGCCATCGTCTGGCAGCTTCCGGCACCTAACTTAGCCGTTAAATGCTGCAGATCAGGCTTTCGTGCTGAATCTTCCAGCTGCAGATCATGCAGCTGAGCAAAACCGCTTAAATAACCAAAGCTCCGCTCTACAGCAGCAAATATTTCCGGTCGTTTAGGCTCGTACATCAAACCGATACTGATCCGGCAATGCCGTGACAAAGATTTTATAAGCAAACGCTGCAAAGCATCAAAATGATAAAATTCGCTGAAATATAACTGCTGCCAAGGCAGCTTGGCCTGCGGTCTTTCTAAAACCGCTATTGCTAACCGGTATAAGCCCTCTACGTCATACCAGTTTTTTTGTTTCAGCTTATTACGATAAAGGTTATAAAGTGCCGCTACTTCACGGTCCTTCATCACATAAGCAGGATTGCGCTGTTCCCATTCCAGCAGCGCCGTAGTAATTTCTTCCTGTGTCGACCCACTGCGGGAAAGCTGGCCCAAAAGCCCGGTAACAGCTTTAACGAAACCTTCTTTATCTGCCAGTTTACTAAAATAGTCCAGGCCCTGCAATTTAGCCAGCTGGTGCAGCAAATCACCCACAAGCAGTTCCTGTGTCCTCCGGGAAATCATTTCCAATTTTACTTCCGGCGGCAAATCCAGCAGCTGCCTGTTTAAAGCTACGATACGGTTGGGCAGATATTCAAAATTAACTGTCTGCGCCCCGCCTGACCGTCGGGCATGATTCACAAGCAATCTGCTTGGAAGCACCAGCAACGCTTCATCATAGCTATATTTGTTTTCTGCCTCTGCCGAAAAAAAATCCCTGGCCGTAGCACCTAACGGTACTGTATATAAATCGATCATTTTTCTTCTCCGCTCAATAAAATTATATATTTATTGTACCACAAAACAGCAGTTTCCAGTATTAAGCACAGACAAAAAGCAACAGCTGCCAGAGCCGTTGCTTTTAAACGCCTAACTTATTTTCATTTACCGTTTTTCCAGACAGAGGGAGCGTAAATTTATAGTGAAATTTATGCATGCCCTGCCGTTCATAGAAACAATGCGCCTTTTTCCGCAGCATATTACTGCTTAGTTCAAGCTGAATACAGCCATTGTCCCGGGCCAGCTTTTCAGCATAAGCAAAAAACTGCTGTCCTAATTGCCTGCAGCGATAGGACTGCTCCACATCAAATTCTAAAATCTCTGCGATTTTAGCGACATGATGCAGCTGTCCTTCTACGCGCAAATGTAAAAATGCAACGGTTCTACCCTCAATTTCACCAATCATGAGAAAATGTTCCGGCAGCTTCAATAAACTGCCGAAGATATTTTCAAATTCCATCAGCGGCAAATCCTGCTCCTCTAATTCACAAATCAGAGCGTACACAGCTCTTACATCCTGTAATTCAGCCTTTCTTATCAGCACCCGCATCACTTCCATCATAAAATTCTTTTTGCAGCAACGCCGCAAAATCTTCAGCCGGCTGCGGTTTACCAAAATAATACCCCTGAATATAATCACAGCCAACACTTTTCAAAAATTCAAACTGCGCTGCAGTCTCTACTCCTTCGGCAGTCACTTCTATTTGCAGAGAATGAGCCAGATAAATGATATTTGAAATAATTTTTTCACTGCGGTCATCCCCAATATCGTCGACAAAGCTTTTGTCCAGCTTCAAAACGTCGATAGCTACATTTTTAAGCATCATCATTGAAGAATAACCGGTTCCAAAATCATCCATCAAGACTTTGATGCCAACTTTATGCAATGCTTCGATAACATTATTCATAATACTGATATTTTCAAAAAAGGCACTTTCCGTCAGCTCCAGCTTTATATAAGCAGCAGACAAACCGCTTCCATTCAAAACACCGATATATTCGTCAACAATATGCGGATCATACAGGCACATCCGCGACATATTGACTGATATTGGCACAGGTATAAGCCCCTGTTTAAGCCAACGCATCTGCTGACGACAGACGAGTTCGAACATATAACGGTCAACCTTATTGATAAATCCATTACGTTCAAAAAGCGGCACAAATTGATAGGGCGGAACAATAATACCGTCACTTCTGCGCCAGCGTACTAAAGCTTCTGCACCGATAAGTTTCTGCTCTTTGGTACTGTACTTGGGCTGATAGTAAGCAATAAATTCGCCTTCAGCCAAAGCTTTTTCCATCTGACTTTCAATTTCTTTTTCGTGCAAAAGCTTATCACGTACGGCTCCGTCATAAAAAGCCCAGGCTGTGTCACCTTTATTTTTTATTGTCTGCCGGGCAATATAAGCTCTGTCTGCCATACTGACGATATCATCAGTTTCACCGTCAACCTCGTATATACCCATAGAAAGGGATAGTTTATAGACCTGTCCGCTTTTTGTAATATAGTTATTCAAATGCAGACATAAATCGTTGATACGCCAAAGCAGTTCTTCTCTCGTATCAAATCGCAGCAAAAAAATAAATGTATCGGCAACACCATGTGCTAATATTTCGCCTTCATTCAGGCTTGCTTTTACTTCCTGCCAAATATAACGCAAAAGGTCATTGCCTTCTCCATAGCCAAACATATCGTTGAAATATTTAAAACCATCGATATCCATACTTACGATTGCTGTCTTTTTATCTGTTTCAGGTAACAACAGTTCTGCTTCTTTAAAAAACTTGGCAAAAGAATAACCACCAGTAACTTCATCAACATAAGCAATATCCATCAGTTCCTTTTGATTGCGGGTATGGATACGCATAATGTGCCAGATAAACAATAAAAAAATCGCAATCAACAAAATACCCAGTAAATAAGTTTTATTCAGCACCATATTGATTTTATCTTCGATAACACTGGCTGGAGTTACCGTCAGCAGCATCCAGTTATTAACACCTATCGGCGAACAGTACATATATTTCTGACTGCCGTTATAAAATTCAATATAACCGCCTTTTTTACTGTTGATCATCTGCCAGAGTTTTTCAGCACTGTCTTTATTATTTACCGGATCTGCCGTCAGCAGGGCCGCATAAACATTTTTAAAGTTTTTAAAGCTTTCTGAATGCTGCGAATCTACTACAACATCACCATTTTCCTGTACCACATAAGAATATCCAGCACCACCAAAAAACGATACTTCAATAGTTTTTCTAAATGTATCCAGGCTGTAAGTAGCGAACAAAACTCCAATCCTCTTATCGCTTCCATCTTCAAAAATCGGTACCGCATAAACTGCGATCCTGCCGCCATCCGTATAATCATCCAGATTACGTGAAACAGCCGTGTGCCCGAGAATCGCCTTACTAAAATACTCTCGCTCTGAGATATTCAATTCAACACCATCTGTTGTATAAGCACGTCCATCCGTCAATGCTACGCCAATTCGTTTAAAACTGTTGCGCTCAGCGGCTTCCTCCAAATAAGCGGCGGCCGCCTGCGGATCATTTACAAAAATCCGACTGACATCGTGCGAAAGTTCAGCTAAAAGATTTTGTTTATTTTTGATTTCATTATGCAGCATCAAAGCTCCCTGATTAGAAAGTTCTTTCAGTGAGTTGATATTTTCTTCTTTGTAACTCTCTTCGATACTTCTGCTATAGGAAAAAACAGCCGTCAGCAAAATTATAATGGCAATCAGACCCAGCAAAAGCGTGCCATAAAGTTTTTTATATTTGCCCATCGCTGCCTTCCTCCGATTTCTGAATCATTTTTTGTCAGATTATTTTAATAGTTTGTCCGTTTTCCGGCTCTTCCAAATATATCTCGCCTATATGCAGCTTGCCGTTCACTATATCAAAAGCATCTGTTTTGATTGTCCCCATCTTGGTTTCAATGACAACATTTTTAAACTCCAGATGTTTATTTTGATTGGAAAACTCGCCGCTGATACTGTCAAAAGGAATAATATAGTACGATCCTTTTCCTGATTTAAAGCTGCCATAGGTCAACGCAGTTTTAGAATCTCCCTTGGATCGAATCTTAAAATCCAGTTCGACCTTGCATTTTATTTTACCGTTGCGTGCGGCAATGCTTCCCAACAATTCGTGTCCCAGCGCATCAATATTGTAATATTTTGTATCCAGATGATAATCTCCAAAAGCTTCAACTGTGCCTCCAAAAACATTTCCTTTTACATTAGTAAATTTCAGCAGAGCATCTTCGTAATGCAAATCGCCTCTGACCTTAGAAAAATGCAGTCCGGGAATATTCAGTTCTTTAAAATCCAAATGACCATCTATAACAGGATTCGGAAGTTCTCCAGTAACTGAAGCGGTAATAGAAACCGTATCTTTGATATCCGCTATTCCCAACGAAGCAGGCAGAACATTATAAAGCTCCAAATGCAGGTCGTAATGAGGAATCTGCTGCGCTAAATTGATGTTTCCCTTTATTTCCACCCCATCGCCAACCATAGTGCCACCAAATTTTCCAGTTACAAAATCAATCGTAAGCTTTTTCTGCGTATCAATATCAATTATTGCATTAACTTCATTCAGTACAAAATAACGGTTACGATAACCGGCAGTTAAGGTACAGTTATTAAAAACAACACGCATTTTCAGCCGCTTATTTTCTAAATCCAGATTCAATTCATGCCTGTCTCCAGGATGTCTTTCCTGTACTATGATCTTTTCCTGCGCTATATGTTCAAGTTCAGCTGCTGTTTCGTTTCCTGACAAAACAGCTTCCTTTTGTTCAGCCCGATCAATAACTCTTTTGGCCTGTGCCTGCTCAAAAATATCCAACTGCATCTTTCTGTTGAATCTTACGGCAAACAAAGCGTTGTCCAATTCCAGTTCCTTAATAGTAGATGTACTGATACTTCTGGTAATAATATCCCATGGCCGCACCTTGAAACGTCCCTGCGGCACATGTACGATAGGCTGACCGTCAATGTCAAGCCAGACAAGATTCTGAAATTCTACCCGCCCCCAAATGTCGGCATCAATACTGCCAAGCGTCACCGAGCCTTTGAGCACTTTTTGAGCAGACATAGTTTTATTAAAAATAAGCATAGCCTGATCACTGGCTATTTTACACAAAGTAAAATAAGTAACTGTCACAAGCGCCCACAGTCCCAAAGCGATATAAATATATTTCTTTTTTATCTGCATATTATCACTATCCTTTGAGCGGACTGTTTCAGCTACGCTTAAATACTCTGTGTTTTCGTCATAATCTTCAAAATTTCCTGATCAGTAGTAGCCATTCCCTCTTTAGCCAGCTGCCCCACATTTTTTATAGTGTTCTCAACACCTTTGCTGACGATACCATCGCCTCCGTAAAATTGCTGCCCTTCTTTATACATATGATAACCTAATATACCTGCATCGATAGCCGTAGCTATTTTAGCAGCGCACGAAGCTTTAGCGCCGTCGCAGATAATACCGGAAGTTATTGCCAGAGAATTGACGATTGTGTGAGAAACTTCATCAACACCGCCTCCATACAGATACGCAATACCGGCACCACTGGCACAGCCGGCACTGACTGCACCGCAGTAAGCCGACAGCCTGCCGATACCTGACTTCAAATGGATCGTGATCAGATTAGATACCAGCAAAGCCCTATAACGTTTCTCGTCAGAAACACCCAACTCCTTAGCATACTCTATAACTGGTATGGAGGCAGTAATCCCCTGATTACCGCTGCCGGAATTGATTACGACTGGCATCTCGCAGCCGTTCATTCTGGCGTCAGAACCGGCAGCTGCTTTGGCTTTAGCTCTTATTTTTACGTCATCCGTTCCATAAGTCTTTAAAAGGACCTTACCGATATTAGCTCCATAATCGCCAGCCAAGCCTTCCTCGGAAATATTAACATTACATTCGATCTGAAGATCAAGAATATCCTTAACATCTTCTATTCTTGCAGTATCAGCAAATTCAATAATCTCCTGTACATTCATAAATCCACGATCTGTAAAGCCCAAACTGTCTTCGACTGCAATATCTTTCTGCAGCACATATTTATCATCTTCTCTTATTTCCACTATATTTGTATGAAACTCACAGATGCGTACATAAGCAGAATGGCCATTACCATAAACAGTGATCATTATATCAAAGATTTTTTTACTATCAGAAAAATTAACTGTTATTGGTGTGCTTTCTAAAAATTTATGAATTACGGCAACTGCTTCTGTACTCACTTCCGAAATAACTTTAAGCTCCTTCGCGGCATCTCCTGCCACAATACCTGCTGCCGCTGCCACTTCAATGCCGCGCAGACCTCCTGTATTCGGTACAATAACACTTTTTACATTCTTGATGATATTGCCGCTGACCTCGATCTCTACCCGTTCTGGCAAACAGCCTAAATGCTCTCTGGCAATAGCTCCGGCATAAGCAATAGCAATCGGCTCAGTGCACCCCATCGCCGGAATCAATTCCTCTTTCAGCACATTGATATAATCCTGGTATTTTTGCCTTGTTATCATCTGCCTACCCCTCTGTATTTATGATTTATTCTTAATTATTCTATACATCTGCCCTGTAACTCTTTATAAAATCATAACAAAAGTTCCCAAAGTAATAAGAACAGAGCCGATAATTGTTTTTACAGTAAATTGTTCATGTAAAAATACCGCTGCCATCACCAAAGTGATGACTATACTGAATTTATCCACCGAAACTACTTTCGAAGCATCGCCAAGCTGCAGCGCTTTAAAATAACATAGCCACGATGCTCCCGTTGCTAATCCAGAAAGAGTCAAAAAAATCCAGCTGCGTTTACTTATTTCGGCTATCCCGCTTTGGGCATTAGTTAACGCAACTATACCCCAGGCCATAAGTACTACAACAACAGTCCTGATTGCCGTAGCCAGATTAGAATTAACACCTTCGATGCCGATTTTTGCCAAAATAGAAGTAATTGCGGCAAAAATCGCCGAAAGTACTGCAAAAACAAACCACATACTAACGCCTCTTTTCCTGCTTTACAAATAAGCCTTATATTATCAGAGCACTTGTATCAAGTCTCTGCATTTTAAGTAAACTAAAATTTTCTGAAAGCAGCGTGAAACAATGGTTCTAATCCAGCAGTTTAGTTTTCGACTAATCTTTCAATTTCTTTCTCAAGCAATAGAAATGCTTTAGAAACTATATAACCATCAGCGACCGCATGATTCATTCTCACCGTTACAGGCATCAGCAATCTGCCATTTTCACTGTGATATTTTCCCCAGTTTATAATCGGAGGGAAATGCAGATGTCCGTCAGGCAGTTCTACATGCAGTGCTTCATATGACAACCAGGGAATATAGGAAGCATCAAAATAGTTTAATTTACTGCCGTCCAGACCATAACTGCGGGTCTGTTTAGCCTTTTCCATATCAGCGCAGCATCTGTCATAAAAAGCCTGGTAATCTTCGCTGAACTCTGTATAAACTACTGTAAAAGTCTCCGTATCCTCGTGGAAAACATAATGCGCAGTGTTGATTTTATCAAATACGACTAACTTATCTTCCTGATACAAATACCGCATTTTGTAGTCATCTCTGGTATTCAGCGCCTTGGTCAGGACATACAGAAAATTGATATAAAATTTAGTTCCAGTTTGTTTTGAATATGCAACAAGTTCACTAACATCGATCTTGGATGTAATCATAACCGAACATTTACAGTCCATCGTAAAATGCCTGTAAATATCCTTACGATAATACTTTTCCATATCTAAAACTTTATAATCCATAATTACCACCTTTTACACAACACAAATCAACTTTGGCCGTTTAACAAGTTTGCATAAATTAAGTATTCAAATAATTCCAAAGAATCTTTTTTCCAATTTATTGTTGACATCGCAATTGCCAAAACGCCACAGCGCTTGCAGCAGCTACATTAAGTGAGTCCACATTGTACTCCATAGGGATCTTCACAACATAATCGCACGCATCAATCGCAGCCTGAGATAAGCCGTAGCCCTCTGTACCAAAAACCAAAGCCAGCCTGCCCTCTGCCATCAGCGCCTGATCATCTATACTGACAGCATGCTCACACAAAGCCATTGCAGCTGTTTTAAAGCCCCATTCTCCCAGCTCTTTGACATTGTTTTCTATATAAGTCCAAGGTATCTGAAATACCGTTCCCATACTGACCCGTACTGCTTTTCTGCATAAAGGATCACAGCAGGAGCGCATCACAAGTACCGCATCAACACCTAACGCCGCTGCCGATCGGAATATTCCCCCTATGTTGGCTGCATCCGTGATATTATCCAATACCGCCACCCGCCTGGCTTGAAAACATATCTGCTGTACTGAAGGCAGCCTGGGCCTACGCATAGCACACAGGATACCGCGGGTCAGCTTATATCCTGTCAGTCCAGCCAGCACATCCCTGTCCCCGGTATAGACTGTAACATCCTCATACCGAGCAAGAATATTTTGGGCCTGTCCCGTGATATGTCTGCGCTCCATCAACAAGGAAATCGGCTCACAGCCAGCAGCAAGCGCCAACTCTATGACTTTGCCGCTTTCAGCAATAAAGATGCCCTTTTCCGGTTCCAGCTTATGGCGCAGCTGCTTTTCAGTCAATTTTGTGAATACTTCCAGTTCAGGAGCAGAAATGTCATTTATTTCTATAATATTTGCCATTATGCCACTCTTTCTTAGAAAAGCATCTCTCCCGGGTTATAGCCGCTTGGCAGCTCTTCTTCAACTAAAAAATGAAATTCTTCATCACGCAGGACCGGCAAAAATACGGCATAGGGGATCTCTAAAAATTCAGACGTATAACTGCTGGCCCCGAACCATTTACCCTCTTTGGCACCTAAATTCAAATCTCTGGCAAACTTGGTATCATTAGAGCAATCATGTACAACCAAATTCCATTTCTCTTTTGCTGCGGCTGCCATAAATCTGAGTGTCAGTTCGCGACTCCAGATTGGTGATATATATCCATGGCGGGCAATATACATTTTTTCACCCCAATAATTCTCAATATTATTGGGATTCAGATGCAACTCCGCACAATTAATAAAATCTAATCCCGTGTCCAAAACAGCCTGTTTTTTCAAAAAGAATTTTTCAAAAAACTCATTGGTCATAGGCGTTTCAATGCCGACTTTTTTGATATACTTTTTTGCTATGCCAATATTTTCAATGACCTTATCAGCACAACCGGAAGCTCCTAAATTAAATCTAAGCTCATTCAGGCCAGCCTCCCCCAATGCTTTAAGCGTTGTTTCCGTAGCCAGAGTGCCGTTAGTATATAGATGCTGATAAATACCAGCCTTGTTAAATTTTTGAATAATATTATAATATTTCTCGATTTCCATAAAAGGTTCTAAATATACATAGGCAACCCCTGTAGGTTTTTTATGGATTTCCAACAACAGATCAATGTCATTTTCATAAAACTTGGTCCCGCCAATGACCCAAATCCCCTCGCCTACCGGTTCAATAGCATCCAGCTCGCCATAATTATAGCAAAACCTGCACTGCAGATTGCATTTATTGGTTTTTCTGATAGCTGTCAGCCCGCTGCCCAACAGACATGAACGGCACCCATCAGGAAATTTTTCATCTGGTCCCACAAAAAGTGTTCTGTCCTTTAATGTTTTCAAACCGGGAATTTGTTCCATAAGCTCTTCTTTTCTTTTTATAACAACTGCCTCAATCTGTGCGAATGTGGCATAAACAATTTCCTGCTGTTTAACCAGAAGCTGTTCCCCTACAGGCAATTGTGCAAAAAATTCAAACCATGACAAAGCATCCTTCTTAGAAATCTTCATATCTGTTACTGCTCCTTGTCTACAATACAATCTACTTAATCAATCCATTGCTCTCCGCTCTGCATAAATTGCAGTGCCTGGCAACCGGGCTCCATAATTTTATTTTTTTATTCTTGTCATCAATACAACAGTCTCTACATGGCACGATAGGATTGCAAGAATTATTATTACTATTGTTCGAGCGAGCAAATATGCCTATCTTTTTTAGTAAATATATATCAGGTAAGTATTTGATCATTGATAATATCCATCGCATCTTGTGACAAATTACCACTCTCATAAGTTTTCAACAACTGTCCTGGGAATCGTTCTCGATATATAGCAAGTTTTTCTATCCATCTCGCATCATATTCTTCTTTGCCAAGCATACCAATATGTTCCCAATAAAAAACCTTTCCATTTGGTGCAGTTATCGTGAAGTCAGGCTCCATCCATTTACCCTCCCCATAGGGAAGTTTTTCTTCATATGCATATTGAATTTTGGATTTATAAAGCAAATTACAAATAATCACTTCCGATTTGCTTCGGACATGATTGCCGTCCTCAGTTTCATAAATCTTATTAAGATTGTGTTTTTCTGTTCCTAAATAGCTTGCAATTTCCTGATGCAAATACTGTGAGCTGGAATTGTTATCTATCACATATACTAGATAATCCAGCAGCTCATGCTTGTATTTTTTCTTTTCCTCAATCATAGTCAGCATAAGTTGCATAACATTATCATCAATTTCCGTGCTGGCAATATTCAGAATAAGCCAGCGTTCAAGTGCCTTGGCTGTATCTGCCTTCCCAACTATAATATCCTGATATACTTTACTTGCTAAAGTGGCTGGTGCGATTGAGTTTTTCTTAACTGTCGTGATGAAATTCTTGGTTTTTGTGCTATCGATATAGGATTGCAATGTCGGATCAGATACATTTTTAAGAGATTTCAAATCAGCAAATCCTTTGCATTCAAGCTTGATAATTCCAGCTTCCAAGTAATACGGAAGGCATTGTTGAATTTCTTCATCATCAAAATAGGCTAGTGTTTGAAATCCGGTATTATGGGCTATTTTCGCATAAACTTCTCTCAGCTTATCCTCATCAGGAAAAGACCCATCAATAAAGTATCTACGTTTAACCTCTATATTTTTGTTTGTATAGAGAAGGTACGCATTTGCACCATGACCATCCCTAGCTGCACGCCCCACTTCTTGATAATACTGTTCCAACGACTCCGGTATCATAAAATGAATAACAACTCGAATATCTGGAATGTCTATTCCCATGCCAAAAGCATTCGTTGCAAACACGAGATTGACCTTGTTTTCTTTGAACTGCTCTATAATATCAGCCCGTTCTTCTGCTGTCATATCACCGTGAAAACTAACAGCATTGTATCCTCTCTCTGTTGCAGCGTTGCATAAATCCTCAACACCATGCTTGTTATATTTCCGATAAACATAGACCAATATCTTTTCATCAGAATGGATATTCACGATATCCCAGAACTTTTCTGTTTTCTCCGCTTCATCCGTAAATTTCTGCACATGGAGCTGTATTTCGCTTCTCATCAGTAAATCCTGCTTAATCACATTTTGCTGCTTAATGCGGAATGATGAACATATGTCAGATAGTTCTTTCGGATTAAGTGTTGCAGTCAATCCAAGAACCCGTATCCAATTATCCTCTCCAAAGATATTCGACATCAAGTCTGGAATCCTTTTATAAAATGGTCTAAAACTGATTCCCCATTGGCTAACACAATGAACTTCATCAACCACCAATAATCTTATATCCTCTTTTCGAGCTTTCAAACAATGCTCCAGAAAGCCATCAGTTGCAATCTTCTCTGGACTAAGGAAAATGAATTTAGGGTTAATTTTGCCATTTGCAAAATTTTTTAGTGCATTCATTTGTTTAGCTGCACTCATACCACCAGGAATAGCAAGTGCTTCATAGCCCTGCTCTCTAATTTTATTTGCTTGTTCTACAATCAGTGATGTAAGGGGAGATACAACAATCGTAATTCCTTCCATTGCTAATCCGCTCATCCAATAGATAAGTGACTTACCACCACCAGTTTGCATAATGCAAAGGGTATTTCCATTATCCTTTATGTTGGATATGACTCTTTTCTGAAAATTCTTCAACGTAAATGGGAGCTTGGGAAAGTATTTCTTAAAATCCTCATCAAGATTATACATAGCCCATACCTCCATCACGTATCTGCGATTTCAACAAGTCTGTTTCCTCTTGGTGTTGCTTAGCTACAAAATTCAAGAACGCATCAACTATCACATAACGATATTCCGGGTCTATGTAGGCTTCCATACTCTCTGCTTTTTCGCTTAACAAGCCTGACAGTTCTAATGCGTAAAATGCAAAAAGGTCGTAAGGGTAAAAATAATTCTGCTGTGCAATCGATTTATCAACATCAATCATCAAAAATTCAGAATCCATCTTGCAGCCGAAGCTCTTTTTACCAGTCAAAAACCACAGTGCCCATAAAGCACTTCTGCTACGATTTGGGAAAACAGATGGATGAACCTTGAAAAGCATATGGCTCTTAATGCCTCCACCGATAACACCATATACAGTGTAACCTTCATCTTGGTCAAGTGGCGATAATCCCATTTCATCAATCGTTTCAATTTTCTCATAGGTATCAGCATCATACACATTTTTCATATAATCAGAAGAAAACTCGCATAATACAGTTACCACAGAAAGAAGCTCCTGTGGTGCAGCGGTACTAAATTGCGCACGATACTTATCTAGTTCTTTTGCATGGCGATTAAACAGTGTTGCATGAATGATAGGACAATTAATTTTCAATACTTGAGATTTAAAATAAGAGGGGTCATCTTGGTATTCTTCCAACATGTCTGTATCAAAAATATCAAGATATTTCTGTCTATCTTTTTCAAACTTAATATATGCGTTTGAAATGATACTCTTGAATGCTTTAGAACCATTTTTCGCTGATCTCTTAGTTACAGTTTTTGTTCCAAACGCTTTTTGCAAATCCTTGAATGCCTGTTCCGACACACCTGCACCAGCTTCGGTTTCAATAAATTGCTCAAAGTAGCCATCAAAGTTCTTGCGAAGTTCCTCAATTACTTTATCGATATGGGAATCGTCATAACAAATTTCTTCAACATCCCATTCATCTTGGTGTGCGTACATAATATTCCCCCTTATTTCAATTTTTCTATATTTTAATTATATCGCTTGATATAGCTACATACCTTGTCAAAACCAGCATAACCTTTCGTCAAGCCATCCTTAAGCTGATAAATTATAACATTACCGTAATTAGCCATAAGCCTGACATACAATCACATTTTTATATAAATATAACAGTGTTATTAGCTTTCCCTACCTTAATATTATAACCATTTCTGCCAATATAGGCAAAAAAAACTGACCAAGTAACCTTAAGTTACCTAGCCAGATTTTTTATATAATCACTTCCCACCGCACAACATCCAAGCTGATACCCGCCTTGAACTCAACCGTAAACTTATCTTCATAAACCATGACCTTTTCTATCATCTTTCTGACCAAGGCTTCATCGTAATTTTCGATATCTTCATCCTGCTCCTTCAGATACTTCATCATCTCATCAATTCGTTTTTTGTAGCTGTCACGCTCGGCAGCCTCCGTCAGTGCGTTCTGCTTTAGTTCCCTTAGTCGATCAATTTCATCCGCAACCTCGGTGTAATCTGCTTTGCGGCTGGCAAGTTTCAACAGTTCCTTTTGCAGTTCCTCCAATCTGCCATCTATATCTTCGGCAGGTTGTTCTGCTTTGGAAAGCACTGTTTCAATATTCTGCTTTAACTGCTCAATCACAGTATCTCGGCTGTGGTATGCCTTATTGATGGCCTGCATAACCGCATCCTGCAATGCCGATTCTTGTACCGTTGGGGCATCACAACACTTAGGACCATGTTCCACCCTACTTACACACCGCCAAACGGTAGAGCGTTTACCACGATTATTCCAAGCAATCCGGCGGTAAATATCACCGCACTTCGGACAATATACATGGCTTGATAGTGCGTAGCGGCTGCTGTATACCCGTTTCTTACGATTTGCCCCACTGTGGAGATTAGCCCTTCTTACCATTTCTTCCTGCACCTGCATATAAAGGTCACGGGGAATGATAGCTTCATGGCTGTTCTCCACATAATACTGCGGAACGATTCCGTTATTCTTCACTCGCTTTTTTGTGAGGAAATCCACCGTATAGGTCTTTTGCAACAGGGCATCTCCAATATACTTTTCGTTTTGCAGGATTTTCTTGACAGTTTCCGGCCGCCAATGCGGCTTATTCGCAGCGGTCAGAATACTATCTGCTTTAAGACTTCTGCAAATTTGGAGCAAGCTTGCACCTTCCAGGTACTCGCGGTAGATGCGTTTGACCACTTCAGCTTCGACAGGTTCAATGATGAGATGACCGTCCTCGTCCTTGGTATACCCAAGGAATCTATTGTGGTTGACCTGAACCTCACCGTTTTGGTAGCGGTATTGCAAGCCTAATTTAACATTCTGCGATAAGGATTGGCTTTCCTGCTGTGCGAGTGATGCCATAATGGTAAGCAAAACCTCGCCTTTGGAGTCCATCGTGTTTATGTTTTCTTTTTCAAAGAATACGGGGATATTCTTTTCCTTCAATTCTCTGATGTATTTCAAGCAGTCCAATGTATTTCTGGCAAATCGGCTGATGGACTTGGTAACAATCAGGTCGATATTCCCTGCCATGCACTCACCAATCATGCGGTTGAACTCTTCACGCTTTTTGGTGTTCGTGCCGGATATGCCGTCATCGGCAAATATCCCTGCAAACTCCCACTCGCTATTTTGCTTGATGAAGGCGGTATAATGCTCCACCTGTGCCTCATAGCTTGTAGCTTGTTCATCACTGTCCGTAGACACACGGCAGTAAGCAGCAACCCTTAACTTAGGTCTTTCTTCTGCTTGTACGGTGTTTCCTAGCCTGCGTCTGGCAGGAATAACCATAACATTCTTAGCTGTTGTCATTTATAAAATCCTCCCTTTCAATCAAACTATAGGCATATTCAGCCTGTTTAAATGGGTCTTCATATATTTTTTTTACCTTTGGACGATAAAACTGAGTCGAGCATTCCGGTTTTGGTGGTTCTTTTAGTTCACGAATACGCCCCAGACATCTTGCTCGTTCCATCCTCTTTTCTTCTACCGCATCGAAAGTTTCCTGATCGATGATGGCAGGGTAAAAGGCATCCCCATGGTAGTGACGGTTGCGAAGTAGTTGTCCAACCCTGCTGTGGAGCATCTTCAGACCGTTCTTGGCAGCAACAGCCGCCAGTGACATTCCACTTAAGTAATCCGAAAAAATCATCCGCACCTTCGCAGCCTGTTCTTCATCAATTACTGCCTTGCCATCAACAATGCTATATCCATAGGGTATATGCGTCATTTATTTCACCAGCCTTTCTTTCAAATTCAGTCCGCACTTTAATTCGAACATAACCTCAGCCCTGGAAACCACTGTCACCCTATCCACATAGGCAAGGAATAATTCCTCCGTAAATTCTGTAACCATGTTGTTTTTTGCGGTAAACTGCATCAGTAGTTTCAGTTCTTCCACCTTGCTGTATTCACCGCTCATGGAATACAATAGCCCTTCTTTTTTCTTACTTAGCATTTCTGCTTCAGTATTCAGTTCATTGCTGACCTTATGAAAAAGGGCCGGTGACAGCTTAACGCTTGTCATAAGGTCCGTCAGGACTTGTTTCTGCTCTACATTTTTTTCAATTTGATTTTCAAGCTCACTAATCTGCTGAAGTCTTTCGCTGTCGCTAGTGGTTATCAAATCGTTCAACAGAGGCTTAAGCACTACCTTGTGCGAGAACACCAGCTTGTTCATCATCGTGAGGAATGCCGCCTTTAAAGCATCGTCCGTGATGTATTTCATGGAGCAGGCATCCACCGAATCGATATGCCGACCGCAACACCAGGCTACATAAGCACCACTTGGCTTGTAATGCATCCTACGCTTAAAGGTGCTACCGCACTCTCCGCACTTGATTCTGCCTGAGAAGCCGTAGCGATTATTGTACTTAGCAGTGTCCTCACCATTACCTTTTTCTTTGCCACGCTGCCTTAACAGTTCATTTACCTTATCAAAATCCTCGTGGCTTATAATCGGCTCATGATGGTTTTCACAAAAGTACTGATCATATTCACCGTTGTTTCTATGGCGGTTAAAACTGCTATCCGTATAAGTCTTTTG
>ERZ773177.314-NODE-314-length-42580-cov-25.3262_pt1 | contig 42580 bp, 25 predicted proteins | sample MGYA00580534_ERZ773177 | MGnify/ENA primary metagenome ERZ773177 (study PRJEB29015, sample SAMEA2737872) | human gut metagenome | biome: human gut; feature: human-associated habitat; material: faeces | place: China | collected 2012 ...
TCCTCATCAATGCATTTCACCTCTCCCGTAGCAAGTATCTTCTCATAATAGGAACTCATAGAACAATACCATGCCTATTTATATGGACAACTTTATGTTTTACTAATAAACGAATAGAAATGGAATTAGAAAAATTTGAAGAGTTCTTAACCCAAGGAAATATGGCTAAGAACACGATTTCGGCATATCTGTATGCCGTAAAGGAGTTTGGCTCTCGACACAAAGAGTTGAACAAGAGAAACTTGTTGGTTTACAAGACCTACTTGATTGAGACTTACAAACCAAAGACGGTGAACCTCCGTATTCAGGCGTTGAACAAGTACCTTGTATTTGTAGGCAAGACGAAACTCCGTTTGAAGTCGGTCAAGGTGCAGCAGCGTTCTTATTTGGAGAATGTCATCAGTAATGCCGACTACACCTTCTTGAAAAACAAGTTGAAGAAGGAAGACAACTTGGAGTGGTACTTTGTGGTGCGTTTCTTGGCTGCGACTGGTGCCAGAGTGAGCGAACTTGTACAAATCAAGATTGAGCACGTGCAAGTAGGCTATTACGACATCTACACCAAGGGTGGCAAGATACGGCGTATCTATATCCCCAAGACATTGCGCACAGAAACAGAAAAGTGGTTGCAAACACTCAACCGTACAAGTGGCTATCTCTTTCTCAATCGCTTTGGCGAGCGTATTACGACAAGAGGCATATCACAGCAGTTGAAGAACTATGCGATGAAGTATGGCTTGAATGAAAAAGTGGTGTACCCTCACTCGTTCCGCCATCGTTATGCCAAGAATTTCTTGGAGAAGTTCAACGATATAGCTTTGCTTGCTGACCTCATGGGACATGAAAGCATAGAGACAACACGTATCTATCTGCGAAGAAGTAGCTTGGAGCAACAAGAAATAGTAGATAAGGTTATCACTTGGTAAAATGCCAATAAAGGTTCATGTAAAACGTTTTATCATATGACATGCATATATAAACGACAACAAATCAATACGTCAGTAAATCATGTTATCATCATATTGGCAATATATGGTAGATAACCCCTAAAAATAAAGAATTGCCATATCCCTAATAGCTTTGTAATCAGAGAGATTACTGGCTGATATGGCAATATGGCAATTCTTGAAAGAAAAATATTTAAAAATAAATCTTGTTACTTCACGCTCCACTCAAACAAACCGCAGGACAGAGTTTCTGGCTGCTTCAGTTCGAGCTTCACAGCCTTGGTCTTCACTGGGTCGAAATTCACGATACAGGCTACACCTCGCTTGCATGGATAAGCATCGGCTCCTGGAACTTCCTTCCAGTTACCTGCCTCGTCCTGATAGTAGAGCTTCCAGCTGTCTGGCACCTTGCAACCGCCCCATGGCTGGTCGTCGTACCAATATACGGTGCTGGTCTTGATCTCCTTGCTCTCTGGGAAGGTGTAGGTAATCCATTCTGTGGTGTTCTTCTTTGGCCACCAGTGGATGTATGGGACAGAACGGTCGTTCTCATCGGCTGGAACCAGTCCGTCGGTGATGCTGCTCTTGGCAGGCACTGGAGAAGAGAATTCTACCTTAGCCTGAGCTGCGAGAGTTGCAGGAGCTGATGGCTTTGCAGCCTTGACATCCTGTGGCAACCATACCTTCATATTGCCGTTGCCACGATGAGCCCAGGCGAAGTATGGGATGAGAGTCAGGGTCTGGTCCTTGGTGCTCAGCTTGCCGCTCTTGTCGTAGGCGAGGGTCTGCACGTTCTCAGTCAAGGTCTCCATGTTCTGACCCTTGTAGAGTGTCAGTACATTCTTATATTTAGGGTCGATGAAACCATCGTACGAGAGCTTGCCCTCAGCGAACTGAGGTTCGCGGTTCTCCAGGATGCTCATGATGTCGAAGCCCTTGTTATCTGGCCACTCTGCACAATATACGATAGGACCACGCTCGATGCTGATGCAGCCACGGTCTGCCTCTACCTTATTGTTGGCACGTACGGTGCGCGCCTCCATATCGAAGTGAACGCGAACCACATCACCCTTCTTCCACTTGCGGTTGATGGTATAATAGCCATCCTCTGTTACCTTAGCCTCTACCTTCTTTCCGTTTACGGTGATGGTATAGCCCAGACGCTTGCCGTCACTGTAGTAGTAAAGGTCTGATGGTACTGGCTGACCCTTTACCCATCCAGGGATGCGGATCTTCATACCAAACTGACCTGCCTTGTTGTCATCCACCTTGATGGCGATGTCGCCGTTCCAAGGGTACTGTGTATCCTGACTCAGGGAAACCTTCTTGCCGGCTACTTTCAGAGAAGAAGAGTTGCTGAGAAAGAGGTTGACATATACATTCTTGTCCTTTACGGCATATACATAGCCCGGGAGGGATGGCAGGAAGCGGCAGATGTTGCTAGGGCAGCAGGCACAGCCGAACCAAGCCTGACGCTGGTGCTGACCCATGCTCTCCAATGGGTTAGGGTAGAAGAAGCCGCCGCCGTCCATGCTCACACCACTGATGAGACCATTGTAGAGAGTGCGCTCCAAAACATCGTAATATTTGCTTTCGCCATGGAGGAGGAAGAGACGGTAGTTGACATAAACATTGCCGATAGCTGCGCAGGTTTCGCAGTAGGCGCTCATATTAGGCAGCTCGTAGTTCATGCCGAAAGCCTCGCCGTTGTTGGTGGCTCCGATTCCTCCGGTGATGTAGAGCTTCTTGCTCACGATGTTGTCCCAGATACGGTCGATGGCGTGGATATAGGCAGTATCACCGGTGAGGGCTGCTACATCTGCCATACCTGCATACATATAGGTGGCACGTACGGCATGGCCTACAGCCTCATCCTGCTCCAATACAGGTTTGTGGCTCTGTGAATATTCTGTTTGAATTTTTGTCTTACCGCGATAGTCGAGGAAGAACTTTGCCTCGTCGAGATATTTCTTGTTGCCGGTAGCGAGATAGAGCTTACAGAGTGCCATTTCGGCAATCTGATGTCCCGGTACTACGCAAGCCTGTCCTGGATTAGGACCTACCTCGCGAACCACGCAGTCGGCATAGCGGATGGCGATATCGAGGAACTTGCGGCTGCCAGTAGCCTGCCAGTGAGCTACGGCACCTTCTACCATGTGTCCAAGGTTGTAAAGTTCGTGGCTCAGATCCTCCTCCATGCTCCAGCGCTTGTCGCCAGCCCAGAAATGAGGATGCTTCGGATTCTGTGTACGGGCGGTATAGAGATATCCGTCAGCTTCCTGAGCCGGAGCAATGATATCGAGCACGCTATCGATATACGCCTTGAGTTTCTTGTCTGGATAAGTTTGCAGCACGTAGCTGGCACCTTCAATCGTTTTGTATGGGTCGGTGTCGTCGAAGCTGTAGGGCATCAGTTTGCCCACATCATAGGTGTCGCTTGGATGAGCAGCGCGCTCAAAGTTCTTGTATCTTCCCTCCGACTCGCATTTGCTGAAAGCCAAAGGTATAGTCACCTTGCGAGAGGTTTCGATACGCTGTCCCCAGAACGTATTGTTCCAAACCTTTACTGATGTGAAAGGCACCGGAGTGATAGGATAACCACCCGAGCTCTTGTTTACCTTTTGTGCCGAGGCAGGCATCAATGCCAATGCTGCCAATGCTGATGTCATCAAAATCTTTTTCATGTATTGCTAGTTTATTTTGTTTATTTTTTGTAAGGAATGTATTCATCCCAGAGTTTCAATGAGTGCAGATAGCCCGAGAAAGGCCATGCCTCTTCGGCATTCTTGCCCAAAAGCATAAACTGCGATGGCTTGACGAGGAGCTGGATATCCTTCTGGCTGATGAGCTTGTCGTTGATGTAGATGCTCTCGATTCTGCCATCGAAGCAGACATATACGTGCTGCCACTTGCCTTCCAGGGTCTTCATCTCCTTGTAGCCGGCATCCTCATACCATCCGTAATGGTTCATCACACCGCAGCGTGGTTCGGTGCCGTTTACCAGCATCAGCTTTTCCAGTTCATCGTGAGAAGAGGTGAAATCGGCTACGCATTCATTCTCGGCAATCTCCGGATTCAGAATCCATGCCTCGATGGTATATGGAGCGTTGTCGCGGATAGTGGCTGGGAGCATGAAGTTGCTTCTGTAACTCTCCTTGCCGGTAAAGGTGAATGCCTTCTTGCCCTCTATGGTCTTGATGATGGCTGCTGTATCGTGTTGCGTCTCAAACTCGCCCTTGAGGTGAACATCCAGCGGACTGCCGTTCTTGATGTAAGGCACGGTATCGCCCTCGTTGTAGTAGTCAGCGCTGATATCTACCACCAGTCCCTGACTGTTCTTGTCGGCTACTGCCTCACGCACGATGTTGCTCTGGGCATCGAAAGCCTTTTCTGCAGCCTCCTGTTCCCAGTTATAATAACGGAGATTGGTGAGGGTAAATTGCTTTTCGCCTGCACGGATTTCCAGTTTTCCTTCAGAAAGATTCAGACGAGGATCGTTTTCATCTATCTGATGCCAGCTTCCGTTGTCGAAAGCCTGGGCGGTGAGGGTATGCTTGCGTGTCTTGCCGAGCTGCGGATGAGTCATCACAAGCTGGGCGCCCGGTTGCAGGGTAACGGCATCTTTGCCAGCCATACGCTCTCTGAGGGCGGTGCCCTGAAGGAGTGAGAACTTGCCGGCGAGCATTCCTTCGTTGTTATGCCAGTTAGTGCCATCGAAATCAGCTGCTGTCAGACCGAGCCACTGCTGTGGGGCAGAATCTTCTACGGAACCGTAAACCTTGATGTTCCAGATGGCACCACCGAAACCGTTCTTCTGTCCGCCGGTATAGGTGAGACGGATGTACTGTGCCTTGGCATTTCCGAAATCTACCATTGGCGAACCAGCCAGACGGTTCTGTCGCTTGTCGGAGAAGGTCTGCCAGTGCTTGCCATCATTCGATGTCTCGATGAGATACTGATAGAACTGTGTTCCGTATTCAAACTGAGTCCAGATGCTCTTGATGTTCTGCTTCTTGCCCAGGTCAATCTGAATCCAAGCCGGTCCGGTGGTGCGAGGGCGCCAGAGTGTGCCGTTGTTGTCATCTACGGCATATTCCGGACGGAAATCGTTGTCGTAATAAGAGGAAGCTGTAACCTTGGCTCCGAAGGCGAGGTTCTTTGCCACCTTCATCTCCGGTTTCAGATCGAGACCTTCGTGGGTTGGAACGACCTCCTTGATGGTACCATCTGCATTGAATTCGAGTTTGTCGATTGCCACCTGACGATGGAATCCACGGTTGGAGTGCGGATTGTCGTGGCGATGATATACGATGTAGTAGTTGTCGCCTTCCTGCAGCACGCTGTTGTGTCCCGGACCGTGAACGGTTCCGTCGGCATTGGTCTTGAGGATAGTGCCGTGGTAGGTATAAGGACCGAGCGGACTCTTGGCTGTAGCATAATCCACACGATAGCTGGCATCCTCGCAATGTTCGCAAGAGTAGAGGAAATAGTAGATGCCATTGCGCTTGAATACGAATGGAGCCTCAAAGAAGTGAGTAACCTCGGTGTTCGGGATGAGCTTGGTTTCGCTGAACGATTTCATGTCAGGATTCAGTTTACCTGCTCCGCAACCGAAGCCTTTGTAGATGCCCCAGGTGCCCCAATACATATAGACCGAACCATCATCATCTCGGAAGGTCTGACCATCGAGGGTGATGGCATTCTTTACGAATCTATCTTCCACCAGTACGGCTTCGCTTTCGCCCAGCACATTCTTCCAAGGACCGCGAGGTGTATCGCCTACACCCAGATGGAGCTTGCAAGGCTGGCAGTAGAGATAGTAATACTTGCCGTCGGCTTCGTTCTGCATTACATCGGGTGCCCAGATCCAGTGGCTGTCCGGCCAGTTCATTGGCATTAGGGTCCAGTTCTTGAAATCCTTGCTGCACCAGAGCTGTGCCGGTCCGAAACCGGCTCCGCTACCATCGGTAGTAGCATATATATAATAGGTGTCACCAAACTTCTTGATGGTTGGGTCGGCAAAATAACCAGGCAGGATAGGGTTGCCGGCTCCCGGAGTGTTGTAAGCAGCTTTCTGGGCAGCCCCCATCTGAGGTACTGCCGCAGCTGCTGTTACGAATAGTGTTACAATTATATTCTTATTAACCATATCAACTTCTTTTTTTTAATTGCTTTTTTATTTCTTGATAACCTTGATGACGAATCCACCGCCCGAAGCAAGCTGGATCTTCATTTCTGAATTCTGATGGATGTCGTATTTCTCTATCTTGTAATCCTCGGCATCGTGGTTGGCATTGATGCCATCCTTCAATACGATTGCTTCGTAATCTCCATCCGCGAGGAAATCAAACTTCAGGGTGAGTGTGCGCTCATCCCAGTTGCTCTGACCGCCAACATACCAGTCGTTGCCCTTCTTTCTGGCGGTAACGATATACTTTCCGATTTCGCCTTGTGGCACGATGGTCTTGTCGAAGACTACAGGCAATGAAGCGATGTATCGGGTGTATGGCTCATCCGCCTCATAGTTGGTAGGAGTGTCGGCGAGCATCGTAAACGGACTGTCCTGTACGATGTAGCAGGCAGCCTGGTGGCATCGGGTACCCATCGAAATCGGTTTGGTGTAGATTGCCTTCCAGTTGTCGCGGGTTCCGTTTCTCATCGCTCCCGGTGTGAAATCCACCTGTCCTGCCATCATTCGGATGTATGGGAAGGTGACATCGTAGAGCGGCATGTCATTCTTAGCTTCCGTCCAGCGGCACTCTTCCATACCGAAGACACTCTCGTAGTTGAGGATGTTAGGATAGGTGCGGTTCAGGCCGTGTGGCTTGTAGATGCCGTGCAGGTCGAGGATGAGATGATGCTTGGCTGTGCAGGCAGCCAGGCGTTCCACCATTTCGATGGCGGTCTGGTCGTCGCGGTCCATGAAATCCACCTTGAATCCCTTGATGCCCATATCGGCATAGGTCTTGCAGATGGTTTCCAGGTTCTCGTCCATCACGTTGAAGACTGCCCAGAGCACGATATCCACGCCCTTGCTCTTACCATATTCTATGAGCTTAGGCAACTGGATATCGTCTATTGGTTTCAGAATGCTTCCCTCTTTCGAGTTGTACCATCCTTCATCAAGGATGATGTATTCCAAACCGTGATTATGAGCAAAATCTATGTAATATTTGTAAGTATCGAAGTTGATGCCTGCCTTGAAATCCACACCTTTCAGATTCCAGTCGTTCCACCAGTCCCAAGCCACCTTGCCCGGTTTGATCCAGGAAGTATCGCCTATCTTGTTGGGAGCAGCCAGGGCGTACACCAGATTGCTGGTTGGCATCTGGGTATCGTGCTCTGTGATGGCGAAGATGCGCCAAGGATAATTGCGTTTGCCGGTGCTGGTTGCGATGTAATCGCAGGTGCTCTTTACGTGGCTCATGTGTCGCCAAGGGTAGTAAGCCATCTCCTTAGGGTAGGGAGCAAAGGCGGCTCTCAGGTTTCCCTTCTCTTTATCCTGTTCGCTGCTGTTAGCCTTCAGCCACATGCCCGGATACTTCTCCAGGTCGCTCTCCAGGATAGTGACTTTCGCCTTTCCGCAATCTATGGTTGCCGGGAGAAAAGCCAAATCCTGCTTAGCGGTATCGAGCCGTGTTTCGTGATAGATATTCTGGAAAGCCATGGCAAAAGGCTTTTCTGGTGTCGTAGTGTATGGCAACCATGCCTTCTTGTCCTTGCCAAACTGGTAGGCGGCGGTTTCATTCAGTATGATGGTCTTGCCTTTTCGCTGGGTATAGAATCGGTAAGCCACTCCCTCATCGTAAGCTCTCAGGATGATGCCGAAACCATTCTTCAGTTTCAGATTCAGTTCCTGATATGCTGTTTCAAAGTTTTGCTGACGATAGAATGGCGCATGGATGGTCTCCTTATGGTTGCTAAGCTTGTGGCTTGCTACCTTCGGATTCTTACCCATGTCCGTTCCATCGTTCAGCGTTACACCTATTGAAGACTCCTGTAAAAGAATGGAGCCATTGTATTTAAATTGAAGAGAGAGAGACTTGTTGGTGTTGAGTTCTGCTACGATTTTACCATCTGGTGATCTCACCAGATAGTTCTCTGCCGATACTGTTGCCCCTATATATAATAAGGTGGCGATGAAAAAGAGTTTCTTAACCATAACTTTCTAGGTTTAATGTTGTTTTGTCCGTTTTGTTGTTCGCTTGGTGGCAATGCCTGTATTACCGGATTACCACAAGTTTTTATTTCTGCTGCAAATTTACGAATAGAATTGTTTATGTAATGCAAAGAAAGTCCAAAATGATGAAAAGATCGTATCACAAGTATCCTGTTAGACGATAATTGTATCTTTATGTACGATAATTTTAGGACTTCGTTGATTTTTTCTGTTATTTTGCAGCCAGAAAAATAAATGAAACAATAATAAACCTAGAAGATATGGATTTAAAGCAGTTTACATTATTGATAGGTGTAGCCAGTTTGCCATCCATGACAACGGCAGCCACTGTTTATCGCACCATCTCTAAGGTGGAGGCAATATCAGTGGATTGTCCGGTGGGCACAGTTCCCCGACTTCCTAATCTCGTATGGGTAACCTATTCTGATGGTTATTCAGAGTATCGCCAGGTGCGCTGGGCTAACGCTCCGCTTGCTGATGAGCAGGCTGAGGCTGATGCGCAGAAACATCCTGCCGGGAGCCAATATGAGATATGTGGTTTTGTGATTGGTGATGAGACTACCGACAATGGTTATCCTGTCAAGGCACAAATCAAGGTGGTGGCTGAAGGCTATCAGACTCCAGGAAAGGAAGTGGCTCATACCTTCTCACTCGCTGATGTGAGCATAGATGGTGACAACCGACTCACCCACAACCGTGATGAGGCTATCCGCGAGATCTGTTCCTGGGATGTTACCCAGCAGCTCTACAACTATCGCGATACCTACGGACTCAGTACCGAAGGGTATACCAAGAGTGATGGCTGGGATTCGCCGGATACCAAGCTCAAGGGTCATGGATCAGGCCACTATATGTCGGCAATCGCACAGGCATATGCCGTGGCAACTAATCCTGAACAGAAGGCAATCCTCCGCAAGAACATCACCCGAATGGTGAACGAGCTCCGAGAATGCCAGGAACGCACCTTCGTATATAATAAGGATCTGAAGCGCAACTGGGAGGCTCGTGATTTCGCTCCTGAGGCAGAACTCAGAGAGATGAAGGGCACCTGGGCTGCTTTTGATGAGTATAAGAAGCACCCAGAACTGTATGGCTACGGCTATATCAACGCCATTCCGGCTCAGCATTGTGCTCTGATTGAAATGTATCGTGCCTACAACAACTCCGATTGGGTTTGGGCACCTTATTATAGTGTACACAAGCAACTTGCCGGTCTGATAGACATCGCAACCTACTTTGATGATAAGGAAATCTGCGATAAGGCTCTCCTCATCGCCAAGGATATGGGACTCTGGGTATGGAACCGCATGCACTACCGCACTTATGTAAAGCAGGACGGCACCCAGGATGAGCGCAGAGCCAAGCCGGGCAACCGCTACGAGATGTGGGACATGTATATCGCCGGTGAGGTGGGAGGTATGAGCGAATCGCTCTCCCGTCTTTCTGAGATGGTTTCCAATCCGGACGAAAAGGCAAAACTCCTCGAGGCAGCCAACTGTTTCGACGCACCTAAGTTCTATGATCCGCTGAGTAAGAACATCGATGATATCCGTACCCGCCATGCTAACCAGCATATTCCGATGATTATCGGAGCGCTGCGCAGCTACAAGAGCAATCAGAAGCCATATTATTACAATCTGGCACAGAACTTCTGGAGTCTGGTGCAGGGCAGATACATGTATGCGATGGGTGGTGTTGGCAACGGAGAGATGTTCCGCCAGCCATATACCCAGATACTGAGTATGGCAACCAACGGACTGCAGGAAGGCGAATCGGAGGCTTATCCGGATATCAACGAAACCTGTTGTGCGTATAACCTCGTCAAACTGAGCAAGGATCTGAACTGTTATAACCCTGATAATGCACAGTATCTCGACTATATCGAGTGTACGCTGTATAATCAGATCATCGGTTCGCTCAATCCGGACCAGTATCAAACCTGCTATCAGTATGCAGTAGGATTGAATGCCACCAAGCCGTTCGGCAACGAGACACCTCAGAGCACCTGCTGCGGTGGTACAGGTTCTGAAAATCATACCAAGTACCAGCAGTCGGCTTATTTTGCCAATGATCATACCCTCTGGGTAGGTCTCTATATGCCAACCACCCTCCACTGGAAGGAGAAGAGTGTGACTATCAAGCAGAATTGCCTATGGCCGGCACAGCATTCAGCCATTAAGATTACGGAAGGCGAGGGCGATTTCACCCTGAAACTCCGTGTACCATACTGGGCAACTCAAGGTTTCTCCATCAAGGTGAACGGCAAGGAAGTGGCAAAGAGCTATCAGCCTAGCACCTATGTAGAACTGGAGCAGAAGCACTGGAAGGTGGGAGATGTCGTAGAAATCGACATGCCGTTCAGCAAGCATATCGAATATGGTGCCGACAAGCTTTCGAGCGATGTGGCAAGTCTGGACGGTACTCCGCTGAAGACATCCTGGGTAGGAACCCTGATGTATGGACCATTGGTGATGGCGGGCACAGGCGCACAGACCTGGAACCAGGCTACGCTGAACATAGACTCCAAGTTGAGTAATATCATCGTGGGCGAATCAAACGGCGTGACCACAGGTGCGGGAGCCAATCTCCTTACCCTGAAGCTGGATGGCAAGGAATTCCAGCCCGATTATTACCGCAACGCCAACAGTACCCACTACTACCGCATCAACCTAACCGATGCCAAGAGCAAGAAGAGCAAGAAGGTGAAGATAGATTTCACCGAACTGAATTCTCTCTTGAATCTTGCCGCAGAGCGTAAGGATGACCAGGAGAAGTGGAATGCCCTCTCTCAGAAGGTTCCGGAGTATGCTCCATGGGCACCGTTCGGCTATGAGCGCATGCAGAAGGTGATGGCTCAGGCACAGGAACTGGTGGCAAAGGGCAAGAAGAAGGTAACCCAGGACGAACTGGAAGGTACTACTGCCATCCTGAACCGTGCCATCAACACGATGCGCCCTGGCAATCTTGCAGAGATGGAAGACCTCCGAGAACTTTCCGGTCTGCTTCGCCGTGCCGGCTGGCCTGATGAAAATACCAGTGCAGAACTAAAGGATGCCATCAGTTATGGCCGAATGGTTCAGAAATACGTGACCGACGGAAGTGGAACCCACGACATGATTCATGCCGCTGTGGGAAAACTGAAGAAGGCGATGAAACAATAAAGACATAGAAACAACAAAACAATAAAACATTAAAGACAACAAAGACATCATTTAGAATAAACAACATTTAAGAGTAACAAAATCGGCTTAAAAGACGAAAATATCGTCTAAATCGCCAGGTTTGGACGATATTTTCACTTTTTTAGACGATAATGTAGCATAATATACAAAATATTGTGTTACTTTGCAATCGAAATTTAAACAATTATAAACCTAGCAAAAATAGAAAATGAGACAGACACAAAAAATCTCAGGCTTTGTACATAGTCAAGCTTATGTAAAAGCCATCGCGTGTTTGGTCCTTGCATGTGGGGGGGGCATTACCTACTCTAGCTGCAAGTGAGACCTTATCAAACCCTAAGGTAGAGGAAGCTCAACAGAGTGAAATTACCGTAAAGGGTACAGTTGTTGACGATGCCGGTGAGTCAGTCATCGGAGCTACCATTATGGAAAAAGGAACCCGTAATGGTACGGTTACTGATATTGATGGTAACTATGTTATTAAGGTAAAGCGTAATGCTCAGTTGACTATTTCGTACTTGGGATATGCTACTCAGGTAGTTCCTGCCGGAACTTCAAAAGTGGTTTTGAAATCTAACGATACCAAATTGAATGAAGTGGTGGTCGTAGGTTTCGGTACCCAGAAAAAGGTAAACCTTACGGGTGCGGTGACCGCTGTTTCGGGTGAGGAATTGGATAGCCGTCCTGTAAGTAATGCAACTCAGGCTCTGCAGGGTATGGTGGCTGGTTTGCAGATTACCCAGGCTGCAGGTAGTTTGGATGATACTCCAAGCTTGAATGTACGTGGTACAACTACAATCGGACAGGGTTCCAGTGGAAGTCCGTTGGTCTTGATCGATGGTATGGAGGGTGATATCAATACCATCAATCCTCAGGATATTGCCAGCGTATCTGTATTGAAGGATGCAGCTGCATCATCTATTTATGGTTCTCGTGCACCTTTCGGTGTTATCTTGATTACTACCAAGAGTGGTGGTAAGCGTGACAAGGTAAGTATAAACTACAACAATAATTTCCGCTTCAGTACCCCAATTCGTATGAAGCATACTATGAATTCTGTCGATTTTGCTTGTATGCAGAATGATGCGAATACGAATATTGGTGGTGGTCAGATTTTTACACCAGACCATGTTCAACGTATGAAGGATTGGATAGAGGGCGAATATGTTAATGCTGGTACCCGTAAGGATAAAAATGGCAATTTGATTTATTCTTTGGATGCGGATGCTAATGGCTATTGGTTGAGTGGATTTACCGATGGTTATGCTTCTACCGATTTCTATGATACAATATACAAAAAACATACATTCTCTCAGGAGCACAATGTAAGTGCAACCGGTGGTGATGACAAACTCAACTACTATGCTTCATTTGGCTATTTAGGTCAGGATGGTTTGATCAAGGTTGCTGATGAAGGTAGTAGCCGATATACTGCTACTGCCAAGATTTCTTCACAGTGGACGAATTGGATGAAGTTTAACTACTCTCTCCGTTTTGTTCGCAAGGATTATCATCGTCCTCAGTCTTTGGGTTCTGGTGTATATGAATATCTTGGTGGACAGTGGCCATGTGTTCCTTTGTATGATAGAAATGGTAATCTCTATAATGAGATGGTAAATACCATGACGAATGGTGGTACATATCGTTATCAGAATGATGAGTATAATCATCAAGTAGGTTTGGACATCGAACCAATCAAGAATTGGGTTACCCATGCTATCTTCAACTATCGTACATCCCATAATGAGAGTCATACAGATATGCAGCATACTTATCTGTATAATCTGAATGGTGAGGCTTACGACCAGAATAATTTTACCTATGTAGGTGAAGATTACTATAAGGAAAATTATACCAATTTCCAACTCTATTCTGAGTATTCGTTCAATTTGCAGAAAAAACATAATTTCCATATTATGGCAGGTTTCCAGTCTGAGGATGAGCGTATGAAGTACAAATATGCAGATAGAGCTGGTATTATCGTAGGTAATAAGCCTCAAATTGATGGTACAACTGGTATTGATGTTTATGGTAATCCTGTGGATCCATCTGTGTCTGGCAACATGAGCCGTTGGACAACTTGTGGTTTCTTTGGTCGTTTGAATTATGATTATCAGGGCAAGTATCTCTTTGAGGTTAATGGCCGATATGATGGTTCTTCTAGATTCCGTCCGGGAAATCAGTGGAAGTTTTTCCCATCTGTTTCTGCAGGTTGGAATATTGCACAAGAGAACTTCATGCAGCCAATCAATGATTGGATTGGTCAGTTGAAGCTTCGTGTATCTTATGGTAACCTGGGTAACCAGAATGTTGGTACTTACCAGACTTATCAGACGATTGGTGTATATGCCAACAATGGTACATGGCTGCAGGATGGTTTGAAACCTATGACAGCTTGGGCACCAGGCCTGGTTTCTCAGAATTTGACATGGGAAACCATCCAAAGTTTCAATGTCGGTCTTGACTTTGCGTTCTTGAAGGATCGCTTGCATGGATCATTTGACTGGTATGTGCGTAAGACAAAAAATATGATAGGTAATGCCCCTGAGCTTCCAAGCATCTTGGGTACAGCTGTACCTGTTACTAACAATACCGACTTGCGTACCAATGGTTGGGAGTTGACTATCGGTTGGAACGACCGCTTGTCTAATGGTTTGCAGTATGGAATCAGCCTCAATCTCTCTGATGCCTATGCTACTATCACAAGGTATCCTAATAACCCTTCTCATTCATTGGGTAACTATATTGAGGGACAGCGTATTGGTGATATCTACGGTTATGAGGCCATCGGTATAGCTAAGAGCCAAGAAGAGATGGATGCTCATATAGCAAAGGTTGATCAGAGTACTATTGACAATAACAAGTGGGGTGCTGGTGATATCATGTATCGTGACCTCAATAATGATGGTAAGATTTCCCCGGGTGCCAATACGTTGGAAGATCATGGAGATCTTAAGAAGATAGGTAATTCCACACCACGTTATCTCTTCGGTATCGACTTGAATGCTGCTTGGAAAGGCTTCGATGTACGTTGTTTCTTCCAGGGAGTCATGAAACGTGAGTATTGGGCTAGTACACGTTACTTCTTTGGTACTTTCGAATATGGTCGTTGGTATCAGGTCTGCCTGGATGGTTTGCAAGACTATTATCGTGACGAGAACTCTTGGTCTGTTGTCAATGGCTTCCAGGAGCCAAACAAGGACGCTTACTTGCCACGTGCAGCCTATAGCGCCAAGAATGAGCAGATTCAGACAAAGTATCTGCAGGATGCTTCTTACATTCGCTTGAAGAATCTTCAGATTGGTTATACCTTGCCACAGGATTTGACACGTAAGATTTCTATTGAGAAACTTCGTGTTTACTTCTCGGGTGAGAATCTCTGGACAGGAACATCTCTCCGCAAGCAGTATGACCCAGAGACCATCGGTACATGGTATGGCAATGGATATCCATTGAACACAACCTTCTCTTTTGGTTTAAGTTTAACATTATAAATATTAGAATGATATGAAATTCAATATATCTTTAAAGGTACTTCCTTTGTTGGCATGCGGTATGTTGATGGCTTCTTGTAATGATTTCCTGAAGCAAGAGCCTCTTACAGATATTACTCCTACCGACTATTACAAGGATGCTACTCAGCTTCAAGCTGTAGCTAATGCTTTTTATCAGACTGTATTGCCATATCATAGTGGTGCAGGCTATGGTACATTCGCATACGATAATGGTACAGATAATCAGACCGGTTCTGATGGCGATTCTAAGTATAAGAAAGGTAGTTGGAAGACTAGTAACGACAACTCTTCATGGAGCTGGAACAATATTCGTGATATCAACTATCAGTTGAATATAGCACAGTCTAACTATGAGAATGGATTGATTGCGGGTAATGAAAATAAGATTCGTCAATATATCGGCGAGTTACACTTCTTCCGTGCCTATGCTTATTTCAGCTTGTACAAGAGTTTTGGTGACTTACCTATTGTGACAGAGGCCATGCCTGAAAATGAGGCTATCCTTGTAGCAGCTAATAAGCGTAGTCCTCGCAACGAGGTTGCTCGTTTTATTCTTGCCGACCTGGATTCTGCTGTAACCTATATGGAGCCTGATGGTTGGGAAGCAACCACACGTATCTCTCCTGCTGTTGCTCATCTGTTTGCATCCCGTGTAGCCTTGTTTGAGGGTTCTTGGTTGACCAATTTTGCTGGTACTCCATTCGTTCCTAATGGTGAGGGATGGCCAGGAAAGGCAAAAGACTATAATGCCAATTATCAGTATCCTACAGGTAGCGTTGAGGCTGAAGCTAAGTATTTCTTCCAGAAGGCGGTTGATGAGGCTGCCATTGTAGGTGATGCTTATGTAGGCAAATTGGATAAGAATACAGGTATCGTACCTCAGTCTTTATCTGATACCAATCCTTATTTCTATAAGTTTGGTAATACCGATATGTCTGCCTATCCTGAGGTTCTTCTCTGGAAGGCCTATAATAAGGGTAAAGGTGTGACTGATAACATTGAGGTAGCTGTAAACCGTGGTAATACCTATACTGGTTTTACCCGTGGTATGATTGATGCCTTTCTGATGAAGGATGGTAAGCCTACTTATGCACACCATGATGGATATGTATATGAAGATACAACGACTCATGCAGTAGTTCGCAATCGTGACCCACGTTTGTTTATCTTCTTGAAGCGTCCTGGTCAGAAGAACGTTCTTCAGGGTGAGGATAATAATATTGCTGCTGAGCAGGTTCGACCAATAGAGCCAGTTCCTCAAGTGTTTACTCGCTCATTTGACGTAACTTATACTACTGGTTATGCTATTCGAAAGGGTGGTACGTTTAATCAGAACCTGGCCGAAAACCAGGCTGGTTATACTGCATCTATCACCTTCCGTGCCACAGAGGCTTTGCTCAACTATATTGAAGCTCAATATATGCTCGACCACAATTTAAACGCGAAGAGCATTTCATATTGGAAGGCAATCCGTGAGGCTGCTGGCTTTACAGGTGAGGCTGCTGACCCTCAGACAACTATTGCTGCCACAGATATGGCACAGGAGTTAAAGGGTTATACCGATGGTTCTGGTACACAATATGATTGGGGCGCATTTTCTGCTGGCAAGGCATTGACTGATCCTACTTTGTATAGTATTCGTCGTGAACGTCGTACAGAGTTGATGGCTGAAGGTCTTCGTTGGATGGATTTGATTCGCTGGCGTTCACTCGATCAGTTGATGAAACAGCCTTATCAGCTTGAGGGCTTCCATCTTTGGAATACTCCAATGGAAAAATGGTATACAGAAGACCAGTTGGTAGATGATGGTTCTGTTACAGCTACAGTATCTTCTCGTAAGTTGACTGAGTATTTCCGTCCTTACCAGATTGTTTCTACCAATATGCTTTACAATGGTATGACCTGGTCTATGGCTCAGTACCTACAGCCAATGCCTTTGCGTCAGTTTATGCTTACAGCTCCTGACCATAAGACATACGGTGATTCTCCGTTGTACCAGAATCCATACTGGCCAATGGAACCAGATGAAGCTGCAGAGCAGTAATGCGATTCCTTTGAAATAACGAATAATTCGCCCAATAGCAAAACATATAAGCTATTGGGCGATTTTTTTCCAGCTCTTTTGATTTCTGTATCTAATCAAAATCAACTTAAAACATAAATCATGAAACAAATTAAACTGAAAACGGGGATAGTGACAGTATTGTCAATGTTCTTTTTATTATCATTCTGTAGTTGCAGTTCCGGTAATGATTCCATGGAAACTGATACTCCTGTAAATCCCAAACCATCGGATGTGAAGCTGATGAATAAATCAAAGATAGCCAACTATGGTAAGTACTATTGTCCTGGTACATGGAATGAAGGATTTGAAAAGGGACCTGACTACATGCTCCGCAGCGATGCCAGATGGTCGTGGTGGAGAATGAAACAGAGCGAGCACTTCTTTGTGTTCTGGGAGCCTGGCTTTGGAGATAATCCTAATGCGGAATCTGTACCGGAGGCTTTGCGTGTGGATAGTGATGACTTGTTGCAGAAGGCTGAGCAGTTCTATAAGACCAATGTAGAGAAACTCGGTATGGCAACTGTCGGACAGGGAAAATCGGTCCTTGACAATCATAAGATGCAGATTTATCTCCTTTATCAGACAGAATGGCTTGCTACTGGTTCTGGCTATGATGACAAGATAGGTGCCCTTTGGGTAAATTCATCTACCTGCAAGCCGGTTGGTTCAACCATCGGTCATGAGATAGGGCACTCTTTCCAATATCAGGTTTCTGCCGACAAGCTCTTCACGGGTGAGGCTACGCCAATAGATAAGGCTGATGGTTCTCAGTTGGTGCCTGCAGGTTTCCGTTATGGCTTTGGTGAAAATGGAGCAGGTGGTTGTGCTTATTGGGAGCAATGTGCTCAGTGGCAGTCGTTCCAGGATTATCCTAACGAGTGTTTCGACCAGGATGCTCATTATGCTGTTTGGCTGAAGAATCATCATCGCCACTTCAACCATGAGTTTATGCGTTACGCAAGCTACTGGTTCCAGTATTGGTTTACCGAAAAGCATGGCATCGAATCATACGCCCGTATCTGGAAAGAAAGCAAATATCCAGAGGATCCGCTCCAGACTTATATGCGCATCTATTGCAACAATAGTCTTGATGCACTCTACAAGGATTTGTATGCGTATAGTACTCATTGTGCTGACTATGATTTCAAGGCCGTGCATCAGTATAAGAAGGAGGCTGCCATCAACTATTCTACCAAACTGTATAAGAACGATGGCTATTATCAGGTGGCTTATACTAACTGCCCGGGTACAACAGGTTTCAATCTCATTCCGCTGAATGTTCCTGCTTCAGGCAAGGTAAGTGCTACGCTTGAGGGGTTGGCTCCTGGCTCTGCTTTGGCAGCTGCTGATCCTGGTACTGTGGTAGATGGAGATGGTAATGCCAAGAGTACTGTGACCAAGTATAATTCACAGAGCAATACTCAGCAGAATTATCGTTATGGTTTTGTGGCTATCACCAAGGATGGTAAGTCGCATTATGGCGAGATGCATACAGGCAAGAAAGGCACAGCAACCTACGAAGTTCCTGCCAATACTGAGCGATTGTACCTCTGTGTGCTGGCTGCTCCTGATAAGTATAATCGCAATGCCTGGGATGATGATGAGACCAATGATGAGCAATGGCCTTATCGTGTGAAGTTCTCGGGTACCGACTTGCTGGGCAACGTGACGATACCGGAAGGAGACCCTACTGATTTGGAGACTTCACTTGAGGTAAGTCTTGACGCAAGCAGCGAAAGTTATCCTCTGCATACCTTCAATCTCTTGAATGATGGTGTCATGGAGAAGATAGCCAAGGCATTCAAGTTGCAGCCTTCTGAGATTGCAAGTGCTACATTGGAGACTGGCGTTGTGAAAGCTGAGGGTTTTACGGGTCCTGCTGATGGCAAGGTGGCTGTGGGCTTGACAAACCCAGATGGTTCAGTATCTTATGCATACTCTGCCAATGGAATCGGCTTCTGGATTGCAGAAGATGGTTCTGCCGGTGTTTGGGGAGACGGAACGAAAATCTACTTCGAATATGATACCGGTGGTTACGCCCTGACTGTGGGGCATAAGCCTGGTGCTTCTGAAAAGGGCAAGACTTATATCATCAAACCAACCATGGTTTATAATAAGAATGGTAAACAGCATAAGGCTGTTATTACCATCAAGATGAAATTCGCATAGTTAATATAGTTAGTTCCGTTGCTGACGTAAAACTGTTGTTTTGCAGAATGCAACGGAACTTTTTTGTTTCTCCACTTATATTGATAATACTCTCGTTTCTCCTTTTAATACGTACATATCCGAAGCGTAAGGTGTATTGTCTTAATACTCTATAATTCATAGTTTAAACAGTCATACATCCACGTTTATTTGGCTTGAACATCTTGATTTGTGTGGTTGCTGCCATATGCCGGCAATCACACGAATCTAATTCTTTAAGGTCTGATGCCATCTATCGCAAGCTTTTCAACAATGATATGCAGTATCTGATAGAGTGTAGTGAGAAAATCGTGAGGGATACCCCCAAATCGTGATGGATAGCGTGATGGATATTTCCGTTTTCGAAGTATCTATCACGCTATTCAAGTGTCTGTATATTAGTATATTAAGATGTGTAATACATATAAATCGTGATGGATGATAGATTATTACATAAAATTTGTTCATATGAAGACTGCGCTGGGTTACAGATATGACTGCATTGGGTTACAGATATGACTGCATCGGGTTACAGATATGACTGCATCGGGTTACAGATATTACTGCGTAAGCTAACGGAGCCGTATCCGTAGGCTTATCGAGACGTCTGCATCAGCTAACTGAGACGTCTGAACTCGCTTACTGAACTACTTGAGGTGCTTGGCTGAACAGCTTGAATTGCTTGACAGAAGTGTGATACAGCTACTTATTATGGACGCAAACTTGTCGCCCTTACAGGGCGCCTTGCTGATTGCTATTATACCCAGGGCGCTGCCCTGAGCTAGGAGCTTTTGGGCCTTCAGCCCGTTCTTGAACCACATGCGAAAGTTCTGTTGTTTAAACAAGTCTCTCTATATCTTCTATTGAAAGGTCTGTACCTTTGGCAACTTGCTCTTGTGTGAGCCCCATGCCGAGAAGACGTTTTGCGGTGGCCAACTTTTCTTTGGCAATGCCTTCTACTCTGCCTTCTTCCTTCGCAGTATCGATCGAATTTTTTATATCTCGGTAAGCTGGGTTGTCATATCGTTCTTCTGATAATCTCATAATCATTTCTTTTTATAGATTTCTTTTGGCAAAGATACGACTTTTTATAATATCTCCCAAGTTTTTTGAAAACGACTAGTAGAGCAGTCCGAAAGCCCAAAGTGGGAGAATATCGCCATTGGCATACTCCGTATCATCACGCACGATGAAGGAGTTGGCTACGTCTTTTATCTGTCGATGGCTCTTCTTGGCTCCGCCTACCTCAAAGGTATATTTGCCAATGGAGAAGTCGGAAACCTTGGAAGAGGTAACATCTAGAGCTAGACGAGTTTGGTTGTAGAAGAATGTTTCCCTCACATTGCCTATGTTGGCATTCTCGCCAGAGAGGGCATAGATGATGTTGGTATTGTCTAGATATACCTTCTCAGTCTTGCCAAGCCCTCGCATACCGCCAGTCTCATCACGTAGTTGTCCTATCATGCCTGCCTTCTCCATATATAATAAATAGGTAGGTATGTCGTTGCGGCTCACCTTAATCTCGTTAGCCAATCCTGTAGCCTCTGGTTTGTAAGGCACATTGCTGGCTATGATGGATAGCATACGGCGCAGTTTCTTGCCTGTGGCTGGCGACATGTTGGCATACTGCGGGATGTCTACTTCCATCGTGAGGCGTATCACTTGCTGCAATCTTTGCTGGAAAAATCCTTCTTTGGAAAATGGATAATATCCCTCGCGCAGATATTGATTGAAGAGCGGTATCGGATGCTGGAGGCCTTCTATCTCTGTTTTGCCATTGAGGATGTCCTCTAGGCTTCTGATAGGAGTTTTGATGCCATGAAACATTTCCAGGTATTCACGGAATGACAAACCCTGCATGTCAAACAAGATGACTCTGCGACTCAAGTCGGCTTCGCCATCTATGATGTCGAGGATGGAAGAGCCTGTAAAGAATACATGAAGCCCAGGGTGGGAATCATATATCTGCTTGAGCTCCTGCGACCATCCTTCATATTTGTGTACCTCATCTATATAGAGCCATTCGCCCCCTTCACGCACAAACTGGTTGGCTGTTTCGATGAGCGTGTTGGTGGTGAAATAGCTGTGATCGGCTGAAACATAGAGCGACTTAGCTTGCTCTTCTAGACTCTTGCTCTTGATGTGTTGCAATATCAAGGTAGACTTGCCGACACCTCTTGGTCCCATCAAACCTACTAGACGAGCCTCCCACGGAAGCTTGTCATAATTGTATCTCTTGAACGCTAAAGATACGAGTTCAAGCTGTTCTTTCATGTAATTTATCAATGTAATATCCATACGCTTTTTTATTAAATGCATCTTCCAAGGTGCAGATTTACACCTTTTGTGCACTTTCCAAGGTGCAGATTTGCGCCTTTCGTGCACTTTCTAAGGTGCAAATATAGAGCTTTTGTTTGAAATATCAAAGGAAAATGCCATAAAAATGGGAATTACTACGATTTTTTCATTCTTTTGGACTATTTTGCTAGCTTGTATTAGAAAGATTTTGTTATTTTGTGGGCTGAAACTAACATGATTAAAATTGATATGAAGAAAATCTTACTCTTCCTTCTGCTGGCAGCATCTGCCATGCAGGGATGGGCACAGGACCCATCGGAGGCTCCTGCCCAGCGACCTACCAACCCCGTATCGGCACCCCAGAAACTCATCTTTGTGCCCGACTCGCTGAAACCATTCGATCTGAATGATGACAATAGCCGATGGTGCTGGCGACATAGTGCACAGACCCAGAATATCGTGTATTTCTGGGAAAAGCCATTCGGAGACAATCCGCAGAATCCTCCTTCGCTCGAAGGTAAGCCGATGAAATTCGACCTGGGCAATCTACAAACTCAGGTAGAACGGTTCTACCGTTTCTTCCGCGATACCCTGAAGTTCTCTCTGCCGGGCAGCATCTGCGACAAGTATAAGATGATGGTGATGGTGAACTATTCGCTGGAAGGAACAGCTTACGGCGGAACTTACGATGATTTTATCGGAGCGCTCTGGGTAACGCCTAACCGTATTCAGGATCAAAAACTCAATTGTCTGGCTCACGAGTTGGGACACAGTTTTCAGCTTCAGATTATGGCAGACAAAACGGGCGAAGCCTGGGGAGGAAGCGGTTTCTTCGAGATGACATCCCAATGGATGCTCTGGAGAGTGAATCCAGAGTGGATAACAGATGAGAAGTATCATTTCGATGCCTTCAGACAGCTTACCCATAAGGGTTATCTGCATCTGGACAACATCTATCATTCGCCATACGTGATAGAGTGGTGGGCTGAGAAGCATGGCTTGGAAAGCATCGCCCAGCTCTATCGTGAGGGAAAAGTAGGAGAGGATCCGGTTGTTACCTACAAGCGGAAGTATAAGATGAGTCAGAAGCAGTTTAATGATGAAATGTTCGACTGCTACCGTCATCTCGTGAACTTCGAATTCGGTTATGCCCGCAAGGAGACCCGTCCTTATGCCTGCACCTTCGATACCAGGATGCTGAAGCAAAAGAATGGTTATCTCCGTCCGGATACAGCTTCGGTTCCTGAGAACTATGGTTTCAATGCCATTAAGTTGGAAATCCCGAAGGCAGGTAAGAAGGTTACTGTAGATTTCAGAGCACTCGATGCCGAGGGTAAGTTGTTCAAGGTATCCAAGGATAAGATGGCGCGAACCATCGGTTACCGTTATGGTTTGGTGGGAGTAACTGCCGATACCGATGAATGCATCTACAGTCAAATGGGCGAAGCGATGAACGGAAAGGTTTCGCTTGTGGCTCCAAAGTCCCAGCCTCTCAAGGCGCTCTATCTGGTGGTGATGGGAGCTCCTTCGAATCATTCGCTCAATCCATCTTCCCGCCGATTCCCTTATGAGGTAAAAGTGAGTTCCCATATACGAAAGTTCGATATTTAAGAAATCAACAAGTAAAATTTTAAATATAATGAAGAATCAGATTTTAGGCCTTTCGCTGTTGAGTGTAGTTCTGGCGATGCCGGCAGCTACAGCTTCAGCACAGGGCACATTAGAAGATTACAACAGAGCCTATGCGCTGCGTCATCAGTTTTCAGCCGACTCCGTGTTCCATTGGGCACGCTCATCAGCTTGGTGCGATTCCACCCACGTACTGCATTATCAGATTTCTACTCCTCAGGGCAAGAAGTTTGTTTCCTATGATGCCGACAAGGATGAGATGAAGACCTATGATTCGCAGGATGCGATGGAAAAGGCGCTGGGCATCAAGCCTCGTCTTGCCAACAAACCTCAGTTTGGCAGACGCCATGAGCGCCATTGGATGGAGGTGGATGAAGAGAAGGAGGCTTATCCGGTACTTTCGCCCGACGGCAAGATGGAAGCCTACATCGAAGGTTACAACGTGGTGGTTCATGAGGCAGGAAAACCTTATACCGAAGCCAAGCGAATCCTTACCCAGGATGGTACCATCGGCTGCTATTACAGCAACCGCATCCAATGGAGCCCAGACGGCAAGCATATCTTCGTATGCAAGCGTGTTCCGGTAGAGAAGCGCTATGCCTACTACGTAGAATCTTCGCCTGCCGACCAGCTGCAGCCTATCCTCCACAAGCAGGAGTATGCCAAGCCGGGCGATGCCCTGCCACAGCATTATCCGGTCATCATCGATGTGGCTACCGGAAAGAAGGTGGAGGCTGACAAGCATCAGATAGAAAACCAGTATGAACTGGAGTGGATGCAATGGACACCAGACAGCAAGGAGGTGACGATGGAGTACAACCAGCGTGGGCATCATCTCTATCAGATGCTGGCGATGAATGCCGAAACCGGCAAGCTTCGTACCGTGGTAGAGGAGCGTGCCAATACCTTCGTGAACTATGGTCGTCTGTGGCGTCAGTTTATCAAGGATGGCAAGCAACTGCTCTGGATGAGCGAGCGCGACAACTGGAATCATCTCTATCTCTACGATGTGCAGAAGTCGAAGGTTATCCGACAGATTACAACGGGCGACTGGTTTGTTCGCGGTATCCAGCGTGTGGATGAAGAGAAGGGAGAAATCTATTTCTCGGCTAGTGGCGTGAACAAGAATGAGGACCCATATCTGGTACATTATTATAAAATAGGTATCGACGGCAAGAATATGGTGGCGCTCACTCCTGAAGAGGGAAATCATAGTGCCCAATATACCTATGATTACCGTTATCTCCTGGATACCTATTCTAAGGTGGATGCTGCTCCAGTTACCGTGCTCAGAGATGCGCAGACGGGCAAGCTCGTCAAGACTCTGGAGACGGCTGATATCGCTACGCTGAAGAAGCACGGATGGGTAGCTCCTGAGGTGTTTGTGGCTAAGGGGCGTGATGGCAAGACCGATATGTGGGGCATCATCCAGCGCCCTACCAATTTCGATCCGAACAAGAAATATCCGGTTATCGAGTATATCTATTCGGGTCCGGGCGATGCCTATACTCCGAAGAGTTTCATGCCATACAACTGGTACACCACTTCGCTTGCCGAACTCGGTTTCATCGTAGTCCAGCTAGATGCGATGGGAACTTCCTATCGCGGCAAGAAGTTTGAGGAGGTTTGCTACAAGAATCTGAAGGATGCCGGATTCCCTGACCGTGAACTCTGGATCAAGGCTGCAGCCAAGAAGTATCCTTATATGGATGCTGATAATGTGGCAATCTATGGCTGTTCGGCAGGCGGACAGGAGAGTACCACAGCCGTATTGCTGCATGGCGATTTTTACAAGGCAGCCTATAGTGCCTGTGGCTGTCACGACAACCGGATGGATAAAATCTGGTGGAACGAGCAATGGATGAGCTGGCCTATCGATTCCAGTTACGTGGAGTGCAGCAACGTGGAGAATGCCCACAAGCTGGAGCGCCCTCTGATGCTGGTGGTAGGTGAGATAGATGACAACGTAGATCCATCGAGCACCTATCAGGTGGTGAATGCGCTGGAAAAGGCGAACAAGGATTTCGAACTCGTGGTGATTCCTGGAGCCCATCATACCATGGGCGAACTCTATGGCGAGCACAAGCGTTACGATTTCTTCGTGAAGAATCTGCTGGGTGTGAAACCGCCTAAATGGAGCGATGTAAAGAGCAAGTAATTCTGGTTTCAATCTGTTGATAGTGAAACTTCTCACTTGAATCATTATTTAAGTTTTGCCCTGAAGCAAACGGATAGTCTTACTATTAAAAAGTAGCTATTTGCTTGTTTCGGGGCTTTTTTTGTTCTTTTTGTTGTATTTCTCGTTATATTTTTGTAATTTTGCGGCATTAAATTATCTAACAACAGAAAATAAAGACTCATATAATGAGAAAGATCTCTACTCTAATGGTTTCTGTGCTCTGCATGATGATGCCTGTAGGGGCTGAGGCGCAGGTACCGACAGCCTTCGTCTCGAAAGGGGCTACGGATATTCAGGCGCAGCCACATTCGGTAACGCAAAACAACTCGGGTGCACAATTGGCTGCTATCGACCCTATGGTGCGCTCTATCACGATGGATAATGGTTTGCCGAGTAATGCTGTGCGTAGCGTGGTTCAAGGTTCCAAGGGATACATGTGGTTTGGTACAGACAACGGATTGTGCCGTTTTGACGGATACGATGTCAGAACCTATTATAATCCCTTTACGACTGTAGACCAGTTTGTGAGCGCCCTTACTGCTTGCGAAGAAGGACTGCTGGTAGGTTGCAATAATGGAGCCTATCTGTTCTCTAATGCAACCGACCAATTCCAGAAACTGAGTGATAAGATTACGGCGCCTGTCCTAAATTTCTCGCTTGACGGCGATCAGAATGTTTGGATTTCTACTAGCGGACAGGGCGTGTTCAGATACAATCGGACTACTCACGAACTGCATCAGTATCCGATGAAGAATATTCAGGGTAAAGTGAAATGTACGCTGGTTGATGCCAACAACCAGGTATGGATGCTCTGTAACCAGGGTGAAGCCAGCATCTATCATCTCAACAAGTCGACCGACCAGTTTGAAGCATTCCCTCTGAAGGGCGATGCAACCATGTTTCACGGCATGGCGATGCTGGCTACTCCCGATGGCAATGTTTATGTCGGAACCTGGGAAAATGGACTTTACAAGCTCAACGCCGATGGTAGTGCCGAACAACTCATCAGCGGAACCTTGAGTAATGCAGTTCATCATATCCATCAGCTTTACTGCAACGACAACAAGTCTCTTCTCATAGCTAGCGATGATGGATTAGTGCAGTATGACATTCAGAACCGTATCTGGCACATGTTGTCGGAAGTCAACAATCCGAGCCGGAGTACGAGCGAGCGCTTTGTTTATGGTATTGCGGATGATAATGAAGGTGGCACTTGGGTATCTACTTACTATGGTGGTGTGAATTATCTTCCTTCTACGAGTTTTGAAGAGCGTTTCCATGCTTATTCTGCCCGTCTGGGCGGATTGCGCGGTAATGTGGTAGGAAGATTCTTCGAAGACCATCAGCATCGCATCTGGATAGCTACGGATGATGCGGGACTCGACTGCTTTAATCCCCAGACCAACAGTTTTGTTTCTTATCCGGGCAAGGCGGCTATGGGCAAGTATAATGTTCATGCGCTCTTTGCTGATGAAAATAATCTGTGGGTAGGAACCTATGGCAATGGTGTCATCAGAATGAATATGGCTACCGGAGCGCAGCAGGTTTTCCTGACCGATGGAATGGCTTCGGGCGGTAATGCCTATTGTATTTATCGCGACCGGAAAAAACGGCTCTGGGCGGCTACGATGGATGGTGCCAACCTCTTCGATGAAGGACAGCAGAAGTTCAGCAAAATCAAGTCGTTCAAGTCGCTTACCATCGATATCAAGGAAGATCCTCAGGGTAATGTATGGTTTGCTACCCAGGGAGGCGGCTTGTGGCGCTTGGACAAGAATAATGCCTGGAAACAGTATAAATATGTAGAGAATGATTCTACTTCGCTGGTGAGTGATCAGGTAAACTGTCTGGCTATCGGCGAAAAGGGGCAGCTTTATGCGGCAACCAGCGAAGGACTTTGCGAATTTCTGCCTTCAAAAGGTATATTCCGCCGAATCTCCATCGATGCGCCTAGTCTGGATTTCACGAGTCTTGTCATTTCGCAGGGAGTAATGTGGATTTCTACCAGCAAGGGAATTGTGAAATATACGCCGGGTGAACCTGTCCAGCTGTTCAATAAATATGACGGACTCACTTGCGACCAGTTTATGCCAAACGCCGGACTCCTGGCTTCTGATGGCAGAATCTATTTCGGTTCTACAAGAGGTTTCAACTGCTTCTATCCATATCTCGTCAAGATCAACCAGGTAGCTCCTCCTGTAGCAATCACCTCGGTAGAACTCTTCGGTCAGCCGATAGAGGCGGGGAGCGACCAGTTGGAGAAATCTCTGAGTCATGCAGCAGAACTCAATCTGTCTCATAACGAGAATACCATCAATATCTCGTTTGCCGCCCTGAGCTATGTATCGCCTGAGAAGAACCAGTATGCTTACAAACTTGAGGGAGTAGACAAGGATTGGATTTATACCCACGAGCATCGTGCCAACTATACCAATCTTCCTGCCGGAACCTATACCTTCCTGGTTAAGGCAACCAATAATGATGGTGTATGGTCGAAGAATGAGGCAAAACTGAAGATTGTGGTTCATCCGCCGTTCTGGTGGTCTTTGCCAGCCAAGATTCTGTATCTTCTGCTCATCGGTTACGCAATCTACTGGTTCATGCAGAGCCGGTTGAAACGTGAGAAACTCCGTCATCAGGAAGAACTCGACCAGTTGGAACTCAAGCAGGATCAGGAGATGAGAGATGCCCGCCTGCAGTTCTTCACGATGATTGCCCATGAAATCCGTACGCCGGTAACGCTTATCATCGGACCTTTGGAGAGTCTGAAAGAGCATTGGAAACAGGTTTCCGGAAAACTTTCCGATGGTGAGACTATCACGCAGACGCTTTCTGTTATCGACCGTAACGCCCAGCGTTTGCTCTTGCTCGTCAATCAGCTGCTCGATTTCAACAAAGTGCAGCAGAAGGGCATGCAGGTTCATTTCCGTTTGAACAACATTTCGAAGCTGATGCATGCTGTGGCAGAACGCTTTGCTCCTACCTTCGAGCAGAAAAGTATCCGTTTCGAGGTAGAATATCCAGCCGATGAGCTCGTGGCGATGATTGACCAGGAGGCCATTACCAAGGTTATCAGCAATCTGATGAGCAACGCCTTGAAATATACCGAGGATTATGTACGCTTGTCCTGCCGCCTGCTGGAGAATGGAACCCATTTCCGCATAGAGGTGGAAGACAACGGATTGGGAATCAGTCCTGACGAAAAGGAGAAAATCTTCGGAGCCTTCTATCAGGCACGTGACAACAAACCGGGAACCGGAATCGGTCTCAACATCGTGAAGAATCTCGTTGAGGCTCATCATGGTATGGTTGAAGTAGAATCTGCAGTAGGTAAGGGATCTACCTTTATCGTAACCTTGCCGCTCAACCAGTTGGATGCTGTGGTTGAGAAGGCGGATGAAATGGTGAAGGAAGAAGAAACTGTTGCTGAGGAAAATCTGCTGACAGATGAAACTCCAGTTGAGCAAGGTTCTCAAAAGGCAGGCGTTGCTGTTGCCAGTCCGCTTCGTGAACCGTCAAAACCGGTGATGCTGATTGTGGATGATGATGAAGACATGCGCCAGTTTGTGAAGGCTCATTTCGAAAAGATGTATACGGTTTATACCGCCGACAACGGAAAGAATGCGCTCCGTAAACTGGAGAAACATCCGGTTTCGCTCATCATAAGCGACTGGATGATGCCGGAGATGGACGGTCCGGAGTTCTGCCGTAGGGTGCGTGAGAATTCCGAATACTCTCATCTTCCGTTTGTGATGCTCACGGCAAAGACCGATGATGCGGCGAAGACGGAGAGTATGAACTGTGGAGCCGATGTCTACATAGAAAAGCCGTTCTCGATGAAATATCTTGAGGCAAGCGTAAGACAGCTTCTTGAGATGCGCCGTCTGTTGAGGAGTAAGTTCTCTCATACTCCGCTTGAGCCGATAGCAGAGATAGCTCAAACTCAGGTTGATAATGCGTTCCTGGAACGAATGTCTCGCATCATCGAAGAGAATGTGGCGAATCCGGAACTCAACGTGGCGTTCCTTGCCGAAAAGATGGGCATAAGCCGTTCTTCGCTCTTTAATAAGATTCGCGGTCTTGCCGATGTTACGCCAAACGAGATGATCCAGCTCGTGAAACTGAAGAAGGGCGCAAAGCTCCTGAAAGAAGGAAACTACCGCATCAGCGAAATCAGCTATATGGTAGGTTTCAGCAGTCCTAGCTATTTTGCCAAGTGCTTCCAGAAGCAGTTTGGCGTCAAGCCGATGGATTTCGTAGCTGCGGAATCGTAGGATAGAAGAACTATTCGGATAGAATAAAAAATCGCCTGGGTGCTCAGATGCATCCAGGCGATTGTCTTATTTGTAAAAAGCCTATTCTTTATTTCTTTGTGGCTCTGATGAAGAAACCGATGAGGCAGATGTAAGCCAGGAGCGAACAAACCTCAGACATCGGATTAACCCACCAGCTGTCGGCGATACTTACCTCGATGCCGCCAAACTTCAGAAGGGCGCTAACCACACCCATCAGGGCTCCACCGGCGATGAAGCCGCTGGCGATGAGCGTTCCCTTCTCACCACGTTCGCTGTTCACCTTGGCATCCTTGCTGCGCGAAGTAACATACCAGTTGATGGCTCCACCCACGAGCAGAGGAACGTTCAGTTCCAGCGGAATAAACATACCCAGAGCGAAAGCCAGGGCAGGAATCTTGAAATAAGTCAGCACGATGGCTATCACGGCTCCGATGCCATAGAGCACCCAAGGAGCTCCCACGCCATTCATCAAAGGGTCGATAACCGCAGCCATCGCATTAGCCTGAGGAGCTGCAAGCGAACCCGATGCGAAACCGTAAGTCTCGTTGAGCAGCATCATCACGCCGCCCACGGTAGCCGCACTCACCAGGGTACCGAGGAATTTCCATCCCTCCTGTTTCTTAGGAGTTGTTCCCAGCCAGTAACCAATCTTCAGGTCGGTAATAAACGAACCTGCTACCGAGAGGGCTGTACAAACCACACCACCCATAATCAGGGCAGCCAGCATGCCGCTAGGACCTTTCAGGCCTACAGCCACCATCACCACAGAGGCGAAGATGAGCGTCATCAGGGTCATTCCCGAAACAGGGTTTGAACCCACGATAGCGATGGCATTAGCCGCTACGGTAGTAAAGAGGAAGGCGATGGCAGCCACGAGCAGAATGGCGATAATGGCGAAGAGAAGGTTGCCCTCCATCACGCCAAACCAGAAGAAGAGGAAGGTTACGAGGATGGTAACAAGCGAACCGATAGCGATAATCTTGAAAGAGATGTCGCGCTGGGTACGCTTCACGTTCTCATTCACATCGCTCTTGCCCTTCAGCTCCTTGGTAGCCAGACCTACGGCACTCTTGATGATGCCCCAGCTCTTGATGATGCCGATGATACCCGCCATGGCGATACCGCCGATACCGATGCTGCGGGCGTAGGCACGGAAGATTTCCTCCGGACTCATCGCACCCACGGTCTTCACGATGCTAGGATCCCAGGCGCTCAGCACGCTATCATGAAAGATAACGCTCATGCCCGGAACAATCAGCCACCATACAACGAGCGAACCCAGACAGGTGAAGAAGGCATACTTCAGACCGATGATGTAACCCAGACCTAATACGGCAGCACCTGTGTTTACCTTGAATACGAGTTTAGCCTTGTCAGCCAGGTCGCATCCCAGACTTACCACACGCGATGTGAAATTCTCGTTCCACCATCCCAGGCTGGCTACGATAAAGTCGTAAAGACCACCCACCAGTCCGGCTATGAGCAGCGGCTTAGCCTGGTCGCCACCCTTGGCTCCGCTCACCAGTACCTGCGTGGTAGCCGTAGCCTCAGGGAACGGATACTTGCCGTGCATATCGCTTACGAAGTACTTGCGGAAAGGAATAAGGAAAAGGATTCCCAAGACTCCTCCCAGGGCTGAAGCCATGAAGATCTTCATAAACGAAGTAGTCATCTCCGGATATTTAGCCTGCAGGATGTAGATGGCTGGCAGGGTAAAGATGGCTCCTGCCACCACAGCACCCGAACAGGCTCCGATGCTCTGGATGATGACATTCTCGCCCAGCGCCTTGCTACGCTTGGTAGCGGTACTTACGCCCACGGCGATGATGGCGATAGGGATGGCTGCTTCGAACACCTGACCCACCTTCAAGCCCAGATAAGCTGCGGCGGCAGAGAAGATGACTGCCATCACGATTCCCCATGTAACTGACCATCCGTTCACCTCAGGATAAACCTTGTCAGGCGACATCAGCGGCTTATATTCCTCCCCGTCTTTCAGTTCGCGGAATGCGTTCTCGGGGAGTTGCAAATTGTCTTTTTCTTCCATTATTTCTCAATTCTGATGATATACTCACTCATGAAACTTGCACCTGGCTGCAGACGGTTCATCAGATACTTGTCCTTAAACTCGCCATCATATTCAGCCCAGTCGCTCAAACCATACCATGGCTCGATGCAGATGAATGGAGCGTGCTTGCCTGTTGGGTTCCAGATACCTACGGCTGGAGTCTTGAACTCGAGGGTTACATGAGGTTCGCCCTGCTCGTTGAGAATGCTCACCTGCTTAACCTGACTCTTGTCGAAGATAACAGCATCTTCTGCGAAAGTCTCCTCGTTTACTTCCCAGATACCCTTGTCGGTTTCTACGGCTTCCTTAGCCTGACGGTCGATGCATCCGCCTACGTTACCATAGAGACGAACAGGAGCCTTGTTGTCGAGTTTCAGGGTAGCTTTCATTTCTTCGCCCTTCTTGCAGCCAGGAACCATGAATGCTGGGTGACCACCAATCTGGAAGAAGATTTCCTTGTCGTCGGTATTCTCTACGTGCCAGATGACATGAATCTCGTTGCCCTGCAGGCGGTAAGAGATGGCAAGGTTGAAGTGATAAGGATAGTTCTTCTGAGTCTCTTCGTTGTCGATGAGCGCGAAGGTGAGGCGGTCGGCAGTCTTGCCAACGAGTTTGAACTCAGTATCGCGTGCGAAACCATGGCGAGGAAGGTGATACTCCTTGCCCTCTGTGCGATAAGTGTCTTTCCACAATCCGCAAACGATAGGGAAGAGGATAGGAGAGTGGCGGTTCCAGTATTTCTCGTCGCCATCCCAGAGATATTCATTACCATTAGCATCCTTGATGCTCTGAAGTTCTGCTCCGAGAGATGAAATCTCAAGTGTGAGCTGATCATTCTTAATCTGTTCCATTGTTATTAATTCTTTTGTTTAGTTTTTAATGTTTCATCTGATTATCTTTTTTCAAAGATATTGCAAAGGTACAATTTATTTTCGTAAAGCACAAGAAAAGAGCGTTTTTTCTCAGATATTACAATATATTTATACGATTTTGTTAGCTTATCTCGAATATTTGCTGTAACTTTGTAGCCCGAAATAGATAGATAACAAGAAGTATAAGAAAAAAATAGTATTTAATCTAATGACAAGCAGTAATAAAGTTAAAGGCTTTGCGGCGGGCATTGTTGCCGCAGTATGTTATGGTACCAATCCTTTGGGCACGCTCGAACTCTATGGCGACGGATTCAATTCCAGTTCTGTACTCATCTATCGTTATCTCTTGGCGGTACTGATGTTTGCCGTGGTGATGCTGTTCCGCAAGGAGAGTTTCAAGGTGAAGTGGGGACATCTGATTCGTCTTGGCGTGCTGGGCTGCATGTTTTCGCTCTCATCAGCTACGCTTTATGTCAGTTTCCATTATATGGCGGCAGGTATTGCCAGCACCATCCTCTTCGTTTATCCTATTATGACGGCCATCCTGATGACGGTCTTCTTCCACGAGAAGGTAACGTGGTCTACCTCGCTTGCCATTCTTCTGGCGGTATCGGGAGTAGGATTGCTCTATCAGGGCGATGGAAACGATAAGTTGAGCACGGCGGGTTTTGCCCTCGTCATGTGTTCATCCCTGCTCTATGCCCTTTACATCATCTCCATCAACCAATGGAAGAATCCGGGCATGTCGAACATCAAGTTTACCTTTTATATATTAGTCTTCGGACTGCTTACGATGTTTGTCTATTCGTTTATTGCAGGCGAGCCGATACAGATGCTTCAAACGCCTAAACAATGGCTCTGTGCTGCCCAGCTGGCTTTGTTGCCAACGGTATTGTCGCTTTTCTTCATGACCATCTCCATCAATCTTATCGGCAGTACGCCAGCCGCCATCATGGGAGCCTTGGAGCCTGTAACGGCGGTAATCATCGGCGTCTGCGTCTTCGGTGAGAGTTTCTCTCTGCAGCTGGCGATAGGTATCCTCGCTATCCTGGCTGGCGTAACGATTATCATCGCAAGAAAGAAAGGGTAAAAGGGTAAAAAGAAGAAAAATCCTCGCTCGAAAAAGAACTCGAACGAGGATTTTTTTTATCTGTTCTAGCCGCAAGCAAATAGGCTCGCAAGCCGCCAGACGTTAAGATGATTATCTCAGAATATCCTTCAGGGCAAAATTGGCAAGGATGGATGTTGACTGGCTCAGCATGCGGATGAACTCCTGGGCTGAGTTTTTCATGTAAGCATCTTTCAGAATGTGGATGCAGCCATCCATTTCGTTGTCGGCAGCATCGATAGGAATCGCCTTCAGGCCGTTCTGCAGAATGGTGGTCGATTCGGAGAGAATGGTCACCAGATTGCTGCGGCTCAGAAGGTCGAAGATGATGTTTACATTATTCACCTCTACCATAATCTTGTAGTTCAAATCTTTGCCCTCTACCATGTGATCAAAGGCGTTGCGTGCCTGCAGACCCTTGCAAGGAAGGATGAGGTCGTAGCGCTCCAGATCGGAAAGCTTGACCGATGAAAGGCGCGCCAGCGGATGATTCTCGTTCACGATGGCGGCAAGACGGTTGCTGAAAATAGCTCGGCTGTCTACCGCCTTCTCGTTCTTCAGAGGCTTGAAAGCCAAAACGAGGTCGAGTTCGCGCTTCTTCAGTCCGTCCATCAGTTCCTGCATGGTGCGGTATTGGATGTTGAGCTTTACATGAGGATAAGCGTGGAGAAAGGCGATGAGCGTCTCGGACATGATGTTGCTGAAGGAGAACGTTACGCCGATGTTCAGTTCGCCTGTAAGCATTTCCTTCAGATCGTTCATGTGGTCTACACAGGCTTCGGCAGAATTGACCGCATTTTGGGCGTAAGGTCTCAACTCCTTGCCCGCCTCTGTGAGGTAAACCTCATGAGAATTGCGCTCGAAGAGAGGCAGACCTATCTCCTGTTCCAGATGCGAAATCTGCTGTGAGAGGGTACTCTGGGTGATGTATAACTTGCGCGAAGCTTCTGAGAAGTTGAGCGTCTCGGCTACCTTCAAGAAATATTTCAGTTGTCGTATTTCCATATTGTTCCTTTATTGAAGCTATCGGCTATAGAAATAACCGATAGCTAAATTTGGGTGCAAAGATAAAACATTTATTTTAATATCCTCTTTTTTTGAAGAATAAAATGATGTTTTATCGCATCTCTACTTCTTTTTTTCCGGTTATCATCCGATGAAAATCAGATTTCCAACCAGATGATTATTTGATTTCTACTTCGTGCAAATCTACGAATTCGCCATTCTTCTTCTTTCTTTCTACCAGCATGGCAAGCAGCTTGCGCTTGCGGTTGTCGGCGATGAAGCGGCGGAAGAATACGTTTGGAATTGCCACACCCAGGGCGATGCAGATGATGGCGAGCGAAGCCTTGATGAGGTTGTTCATACCCACGGTTACTTCGCCTACCACGCCGTGCATGTCGATGAAGGCGAACAGGGCACGATACATCAGAACTCCCGGTACCATTGGGATAACGCTAGGAATGGTGATGCATTGGTGAGGGGTATGGAACCAATGGCGCGCCTTGATCACGATGATGCTGATGAGCGCAGAACCGGCAAGCGAACCGATGCTCAGACCCATGTCGAGACCGATGTTGCCGTTAGATGGACCCAGATTGACGAAATTGCGGAAGCAAACGGCGATGATACCGCCCACAGCTACAACCGGCAACAGACGGCGAGGTATGCTGAAGATGGTAGAGAAACCCATGGCCGATACGGCAGCTGCTATGGCAAACTCCCAGTATTCGTGATGAGGAGTCATCGTAAGATCCTTCACGAAGTTGTCGATATGGCAAACCTGGATAGCGAAGGCGATACCGAAAGCCATCGCGAAGAGCATCAGCAGGGTGTTCAGGGCACGAACCATTCCCACCTCAATATATCCGTCAAGCATATCGCACACAAAGTTGATGAGTGGAACTCCCGGCACGATGAAGAGGGCACACGCCATCAGCGGATGCCAAGGGGTATCTGAATGCATGAAGGCTGGAAGCGCTTCGGCAATAGATGGGTTGAGCGAAAGGAATGAGGTCAACCAGGCTATCAGAGTGGCTACGAAAGCCGAAATGCCGATGGCTACATAGTTGTTGCAGCCCTTGGTTGGCAAGAACATTCTCAGGCGGAAACCCAGAATGGCTGCAAGCGAACAGAAGAAGAAGGCTGGCCAGTCGCAACCGAACTGGATGCAGAATCCGCCGCAGGCAAAACCGCCGCCGATGGCTACCTGCCAAGGGGTGAAGCTGCGTGGGGTGGCCTTGATGTCGTTCAGAGCCTGCTCATACTGTTCGAGTGAATAGTTTTCCTTGATGGCCTTCCAGGTGAGCTTACTTACCTGGGAAATAGAGGTGAGGTTGATACCGTGCTTCTCGCATCTCTGGAACTTGGAGAAGGAATGCTCCTCGTCGCTATAGTTTACCATCAGCACGTTCCAGTTGATGTAAAGGTGCATGTATCGCTCGTCAAGACCGAGGAAAGCTGCTGCACGCTTCATGGTTCGCATGATGCGGGATGTGTCGGCAGCACTCTCCATGAGAATGCTACCGGTACGTAATAATAAGTCGAGTTTTCTTCTGAGTTCTGATTCTGCTAGTTCCTTGCAGTTGCAGTTGTCCTCTACGCAAGCGCAGGTTTTCAATTCTTTTTCTGTCATATATGTTTATCCGAATACAAAAATAATAATCTGAATGGTTACAATTCTGAGGAACATGGCGAATGGATATACATTCGCATAGCCTACTGTTGGCGCATCTGCCGAAGTCTGCTCACGTACGTAAGCCAGGGCAGAAGGGTTGGTGTTGGCACCTGCCAATACGCCGAGTAATGTATAATAATTGATGTGGAACACGAGCTTGCCGATGATGCCGCCCAGAATGATTGGTATCATGGTGATGGCGATGCCGTAGAGTATCCAGGTCAGTCCGCTTTCTGATGCTACGGTCTGGATAAACTGTTCGCCTGTGCCGAGACCCACGCAAGCCAGGAAGATGCAGATTCCGATTTCGCGAAGCATCAGGTTGGCTGAAATGGTATTGTAGGTAACGAGGTTGTATTTCGGTCCGAAATAACCTATCAGAATGGCTACTACCAATGGGCCGCCGGTAAGTCCGAGACGCAGATTCTCGTTGATGCCTGGGATGAAGAACGGAATGTTGGCTACGATACAACCCAGCATGATGCCCAGGAAGATAGGGATGAGGTTAGGGTAGTTCAGACGCTTCATCTGGTTACCCAGCACCTTCTCGGTATGAGCGATGGCGAGTTCCTTGCCCACTACGGTTACGCGGTCGCCCAACTGGAGTTTCAGGTCTGGGGTTGCGATGAGGTCTACACCATTTCTGTTTACGCGGGTAATGTTGGCGCCAAGGTTGCTTCTAATCTGCAACTGGCTGATGCTCTTGCCGTTGATACCCGGTTTGGTAATCAGGATTCGGCGGTTGATGAGTTCGCTGCTGAATTCCTCGTCCTTTACGTCAACCTTCTCGCCGAGCAGGGCGATGATAGGTTCTTCTACGGTAGGATGAGCCACAATCTGCAGAATGTCGCCCTCTTCTATCACGGTCTGTCCGTTAACCACCTCGTCCTGGCGTTCGCCGTTGTTACGGATAATCTTAGAAACCATGAAATCGCGCTTCAGCAGATAGCGGATCTGCTTGACGGTATCTTTGAAAACCATCTGGTTAGAAACCTTTATGGCGAAGGTGTTCAGGGTCATCGCTTCAAGATGTCCCTTGCCTCGCTTAGCTTCCTCCTCTTCCTTCTGCTTGTCTACGCGTAGCGCGAACCTTAATATAATGAAACTGAGGATAACGCCGAGCACACCCATAGGATAGGCGATGGCATAGCCGGCTGCGATGGATGGGGCGTCGATGTGGCGCAGGTCGCTGAATGCCTGCTGGGCTGCACCCAGTCCAGGAGTGTTGGTTACGGCACCCGAAAGGATACCTGCCATAGAGGTGATGGATGTTCCCGAAAATGAGAAGATGACTAAGGTAGTAATGATACTCAGGGCCACAACGATCATGCTGAGCAGGTTGAGACTCTTGCCGCCGTTCTTGAACGAAGCGAAGAAGCCCGGACCTACCTCCAGACCGATAGAGTAGACAAAGAGGATCAAGCCAAATTCCTTGAGGAAGTGGAGCAGATGCTCGTCAAGGTTGAGAGAGAAATGTCCAAAGATAAGACCGATGAACAGAATCCAAGCCAAGCCCAGGGAAACACCTTTTACTCTGAGCTTACCTAAACACAAACCCAAGGCGATGACCAGCGAAAGAATCATCACAGAGTGGGCTACTCCGCCTCCCCAAAGGTCTGGGAAGCCATAAAATAGATTTTTTAAAATCTCCATTTTTCTTTATCTATTAATGTAAATACTGAATTTTCAAAAACATTCTTTCTTATCGATTTCTGAAATCGATTGCAAAGGTATAGATAAAAACGAAAGCAAAACTCGTTTTATGTTTAAAAGCTACGAATGCGGCTATAAGTATTTTCTATAGCAAAAATAGGCTTTGCGGGCTTTTCTTTTCTCTTTCTCATGCATTTCTAGCCCTTTCTATGCTCATTATATCAGTTTTTTTTCGTAATTTTGCAACCGGATTATTATAAACAGGAAAGAATATGCTGAATATTGACGAAATAAAAGATAAGAGAATTGCCGTGCTCCTTTCGGGAGGCGTCGACAGTTCGGTTGTGGTTTGGGAGTTTGCCCAGCTGGGCCTGCATCCTGATTGCTTCTACATCAAGATTGGTCCTGAGGAGAAAGAGGAGTGGGACTGCTCTTCGGAGGAGGACCTGGAGATGGCTACGGCTGTGGCTAGAAAGTATGGGTGCAAGCTGCAAGTGGTTGACTGCCATCATGAATATTGGAACGAGGTAACCCGTTATACGATGGAGAAGGTGAAGGCTGGTTTTACGCCTAATCCGGACGTGATGTGCAACCGCCTGATTAAGTTTGGCGCCTTCGATGAGAAGATGGGTCACAACTACGACCTCATCGCCACGGGGCATTATGCGCAGACCGAAACGGATGAAAATGGCGATAAATGGCTTGTCACGAGTCCTGATCCTGTGAAAGACCAGACCGATTTCCTGGCTCAGATAGAGAGTTGGCAATTGAAAAAAGCGATTTTCCCTATCGGCCATCATATCAAGAATGAGGTTCGCGAGATAGCCGAGGAGGAGCATCTGATAAATGCCAAGCGCAAGGACAGTCAGGGAATCTGCTTCCTGGGACAGATAAATTATAATGATTATATCCGCCGTTATCTGGGCGAGAAACCGGGCGATGTCATAGAGATGGAAACGGGCAAGCGTATAGGCGAGCACAAGGGTTTGTGGTTTCATACCATCGGCCAGCGCAAGGGCTTGGGCTTTGGCGGCGGTCCTTGGTTCGTGATTAAGAAGGATGTAGAGAACAATATCCTGTATGTGAGTCATGGTTATGATCCGCAGTCGGCCTACAAGAAGGATTTTCCTCTCCATGATTTCCATTTCCTCACGCGCGAGGTTGCGATGCTGAAGGTAACTTTCAAGATTCGTCATACGCCGGAGTATCATCCTGCTACGATAGAAAAACTGGAAGACGGCCGCTGGATGATTCATTCAGAAGAGGCGATTCATGGTGTGGCTCCCGGCCAGTTCTGTGTAGTTTATGATGAGCATCATCATCGTTGCTATGGCTCGGGCGAGATTACGGTATAAATATTTTAAATTGAAAAAAGGGATGAGTCATCAATCTGATATTTTGATGATTCATCCCTTTTTGTTTTATCTGTTTTTACCCTTCCCCGATAATGCTGTCCAGCAATTCCTGGCAGGCATCTTCGAGAAGCGTGATGACGAGCTCGAAGTCGCTATAGTCGCCATAATACGGATCGGGAACGGTGGTGTATTCACGATGGTGGGTCAGGAAATCGGCCATGCGCACTACTTTCTTCCTATCAGACTCTGAAGAAGCCATGGAGGTAATGGCATGGTAGTTTTCGTTGTCCATTACCACGATGGTTTCGAAACGGGCGAAGTCTGACTTCTGAAACTGGCGGGCATGGCTGTTGAAATTGTAGCCATGCTAGGCGCCGCATTTGCGCATGCGGCTGTCGGGCAACTGACCTATGTGCCAGCCCCCGATGCCCGCAGAATCTATTTCAAACTCATTCTGAAGCCCTGCTTTTTCTACAAGACTCTTCATGATTCCCTCGGCTGCCGGAGAGCGGCAGATGTTGCCCAGGCAGATAAATAATACGGTATGTTTACCTTTCTTTGTCATGTTGCTAACTTTTTTTTGTTTGCAAAGTTAGCATAAATCTCTGTATTATGCAAGATTTTTCTTCATTTTTCTTCCCACAAATTCTTAATTCTCACTTTATTTCCGTATATTTGCAGCCAAAAAAAGCACATGACAACAACACTTATCATATTGGTTATTACGGTAGCCCTGTTCATCTGGGGCAGGGTGAGGGCCGACATCGTGGCGCTTACCGCCCTGGCTGCACTCCTGGTTCTGGGTATCCTGACGCCTGCCGAGGCGCTGGCGGGCTTTTCTTCGCCCATCGTCATCATGATGATAGGACTCTTCGTGGTGGGTGGAGCTATCATGCAGACCGGACTTGCCAAGCTTACGGGCAATAAGCTCATGGCGCTCTCGCGCGGCAACGAAACCATCACCTTCCTGCTCGTAATGCTCGTAACCTCCTTTATCGGCGCCTTCGTGAGCAATACCGGAACGGTGGCCCTCATGATGCCTATCATCATGAGCATAGCTGCGGGCTCGGGCATGCAGTCGTCGCGTTTCCTCATGCCGCTCGCCTTTGCCGGAAGTCTGGGCGGAATGCTTACTCTCATCGGTACGCCGCCCAACCTGGTTATCGATGAAGTATTGACCGAGGGCGGTTATCAGCCGCTTGCCTTCTTCAGCTTCTTCCCTGTGGGCATCATCGTCATCGCCATTGGCATCATCGTGCTCATGCCGCTCAGCAAAATCTTCCTCAGCAAAAAGCAGAGCGGTAAGAAAAAAAAACAGGGCAAATCGCTTGATGACCTGGTAGACGAATATCAGCTGCTCGATAATCTGCATCGCTACATCGTGCCTAGCCGCCGCCCTTCTGCCGCAATCGACGAGAATGGCGAGCAGATGGATATCGTGGGCAAAACCCTGAAGGATCTGAGTATCCAGAAGAAATATGGCGTGAGTATCATCGAGATAAGAAACGAGAAGAAATCGCGACTGGGACTGGTGAAGGATGTGAGCCAGAACATGGCGAAGAGCAGCAGCACCATTCAGGTTCACGATACCTTATATATAATAGGTGAGGAGGAGAAGATGAAACGCTTTGCCAGCGATTACGGCCTCAGGAAGATGAAGGATGTAAAGATTGATTTCTACGACCTGGGACTGACCGAAATCGTGGTGATGCCTACGTCTAATTTTGCCGGTCTGCGCATAGGCGATGCCAACCTGCGCAAGCGTTTCGGCATCAACGTGCTGGGCGTAAAGCGGGGCGATGAATATATTACCGACAATCTGATAGCCGCCAAACTGCATGTGGGCGATATGCTCCTGGTGCAGGGCGAATGGACCAATCTGGCTCATCTGGCTACCGATACGAGCAACTGGGTGGTTATCGACCAGCCAGAGAAGACTGCCGACAAGGTGCTCTTGGATTATAAGGCGCCTGTGGCGGCTGCCATCATGCTGCTGATGATTGCGATGATGGTATTCGATTTTATTCCTGTGGCTCCGGTAACGGCGGTCATCATCGCCGGACTGCTGACCGTCTTTGCCGGATGTTTCCGGAATGTGGAGGCGGCTTACAAGACCATCAACTGGGAGAGCATCGTGCTGATAGCCGCCATGATGCCGATGTCTACGGCACTTGAGAAGACGGGTGCTTCTGCCTTGGTATCTCAGGGGCTGGTAGAGAGTTTGGGTTCGATGGGACCTACGGCTCTCTTGGCAGGTATCTACTTCACCACTTCTCTGATGACGATGTTTATCAGCAATACTGCCACGGCTGTGCTGATGGCTCCTATCGCCCTGGTGGCGGCCCAGCAGGTAGGTGTGAGTCCTTATTCCTTCCTCTTTGCGGTTACGTTGGGTGCCAGCATGTGCTTTGCCTCTCCGTTCTCCACGCCTCCTAATGCGCTGGTGATGAAGGCGGGTGGCTATACGTTTATGGATTACGTGAAGGTAGGTTTGCCGTTGCAGATTATCATCGGCGTTGTGATGACCTTCGTTCTTCCGCTCCTTTTTCCTTACTAAGGATTTTTGATATCAAAATAAAAGCCCCCGATGTTTTTCCCGCATTGGGGGTTCTTTTTTTATCGGGTTAAATCAGGCCTTTTTATTTTCCTAATTAGGGAGATTTTTTTCTCCAACTGGGCTAGTGATTTTGCGCGCTTTCTGAATCACGATGCAAAGATACGAAATCCCGATTTATCAGTTGTGCGATAGCGTGCGATAGCGGAACATTTTTCTCCAATCTCTTTTCTTCGTGTTCACGGAAGTTGGGACAGATAGTTTCAGCGATGTTGGACAGTTGTTCCTTATTATAGCCCGAATCGGCAACAAGATAGGTCTTCATATGGTATGATTTCCCCTAATTGAGGGCGAAATACTGAAAAATAGCCCCATTTATCTCCACTTCGAGTATCGGGAAGAGCATCGGAATAAGGGTTCCTGCATGTCTTTTGATGCCTGAGAGAGCAAAAGTTGCACCTATTCGATGCCTTTTTCCGGCTTTTTCATCGTCGGAGCGGTTGAAATGGGGATATTGTACTTCAAATTCTTAGTCTATATTTCTATATAATTTATTGATTATGAGCCTTTTAGAGAGAAGTGGGGTTGGGCGGAGCGTTCCAGTTCCAGTTGTTCCAATTAATTTTTTGAGCGTTCTATTCCACCTTCTTGTATATATAACTATCTATATATTAGGTAGTTATATAGTCTCTATAAAGGAATATTGTCCTATGAAAACCTATTTGGAACAATTGGAACAACTGGAACGCTTGCCCGAAAATCATTTCTGTTTTGATCCTGTTACCGGCACCCCCGAAGTCCCCATTTCCTCTAGAA
>ERZ773177.317-NODE-317-length-42509-cov-61.4425_pt1 | contig 42509 bp, 48 predicted proteins | sample MGYA00580534_ERZ773177 | MGnify/ENA primary metagenome ERZ773177 (study PRJEB29015, sample SAMEA2737872) | human gut metagenome | biome: human gut; feature: human-associated habitat; material: faeces | place: China | collected 2012 ...
ATTCCAAAACGGACAATGACGCTACTTTCATGAGAATGAAGGAGGATGCCATGCGTAACGGCCAGACAAAGCCCGGTTACAACCTCCAGATCGGCACCGGGAACCAGTTCATTACCGACTTTGCACTCTTCCCGAACCCTACGGATACACTGACCCTGATACCTTTCCTGCAATCCTTCTCAAGCAGATATGACAGGCTGGCCCATACGGTGGTTGCCGATTCCGGCTACGGTTCTGAGGAGAATTACCGCTTCATGTCAGAAAACGGTATGGAAGCCTACGTCAAGTACAACTACTTCCACATGGAACAGCGGCCGAGATTTAAACCGGACCCGTTCAAGGCGGAAAACTTCTACTACAATGAAGAACAAGACTTTTGTATCTGCCCCATGGGACAGAAGATGCAAAGGATAGGGACTAGACATGTGAAAACAGCATCCGGATATGTCAGCGAAAATGCCAGGTACAGAGCCATCAGATGTGAAGGCTGTCCGCTAAGATGCCGATGTTTTAAAGCAAAGGGGAACAGAACGATAGAGTTGAATCACAGACTCAGAAAATACAAGCAAAAAGCCAAAGAGTTGCTCTGCTCAGAGGAAGGGCTGAAACACAGAGGACAGAGATGCATAGAACCGGAAGCCGTGTTCGGACAAATGAAAAACAATATGAATTACAAACGTTTCCGCCATTTTGGAAAGGATAAGGTCTTCATGGACTTTGCCTTCTTTGCCATTGCCTTCAATATAAAAAAGATGTGTGCAAAAATGACTAAAGAAGGTATGGATTGGCTGATTAGACCGTTTTATGAGCTTACAGTTGTTCTATTTAGATGTTGCGAACGCATAAATCAAAGAAATCCTCAAAATATCGCAGCTTAAAAAAATGAGTCGATTTTTATAGTCAATGAAAAAAAGAAGGCGCATCGTGTATTACGACACACCTTCTTACTGTCTTTTTTTCTTCAAGGTGGTGCTACCAGCAACCGAAAACGGGTTGTTATGACACTATCTTTCAGTAAGTTGTATCTTTGCTACGATGTAAGTCCCTTGAATAAGGTTTTCACAGCTTTGCACCGTTCAACACAAGTTTGTATCTTGGGTACGATTTCTGAATGCAAAGATAAGTATTATTATATGAAAGCAATATTTTGCTCTTCATAATTTGAATACGGTTATCGTTTTTTCTTCCAATAAGGTTTAGTCCAAAAAGAGTACCCTGAATTGCGATAGCTTCGTTCTGGAACAGCAGCCTGTAATATTCGATCCATATCATAAGAATTGAGATAATTGTCCTTTTTAGCTATGAAAGGATCAAGCCAATCAGCTTTCTCTCTAGCCCATTGTATCTTTGCTAGCAGTTCATCATCAGTTTCACCATCTTCAATTGCATGGTTCTCAAATGCATTAATATATTCTCTTAAAATATTAGTTTTTCGAAAACGTTCAGCAGAGTATAATAGGTCTTTAAAGTCTTCTAGCTCTTTTCTTTTCTCTTCTTCGAATTCTTCTCTTTTTCGTTCTTCTTCTTTACGTCGCTTTTCTCTCTCTTCTGCTTCAATACGTTCTGTCTTTCTATTATCTGCTTCAATCTCTAGGTATGCTACTATACTAATTATTTTATCTTCGATTTTAGTATAAGCCGTATCATGAACTAGTGTTGGGCTATGAAAGCTCGAACTATGATAAATATAAAACTGTAATTCGCCAGAAAAGATATTATTATTGTTATCACAGCGATTACTGCTATTAGGATTTTGCTTTTTTCTTTCAGTTAATCTTATTTGAATTTCCTCACCATCAACAATGGCATAGGTCTGATTGTCTTTGCATTTAATACTATGTCCTCTAAAAATTAAGCCTTTTATAATTGTATCAAAAATAGATAGTGCTCTATCTAGCATATTCTCAGAAACATAGAGGTCTAACGTTTCTCTTATTTTACTTTTATAGGGATTTTTCTTTAAATATTGATTTTCTGATCGCTGTCTGAATTTTTCTTTTGTGTCGATTATTAGAGGATTTTTAGCATATAAGACTTCTGGAACCTTAAAGCATGAAATATCACCACTGCAAATTTCCAGTTCACGTTGCTTGTATGGATTTACGGATTTCTCCATTTCTACTTTAGGTTCTTTGGCTTCTTGAAGTGTTGTTGATTGAGTTGCGTTTGTTTCCTCTTGTTGGAACGGTAGAGGTGTGACTTGCTTACCATATTTCAGTTTTGCCCAATACCCCAAAGGTGGTGTGGGTATATTCATCGATTTACAGCGTTTTCTTAAACCATTATCTGAAAGACCAAAACGTTTACATATGGTTGTCATTGGCTCAGACCATACTAAGTCATATAATTCTTTGCGTGTCAGTTCCATACTGATTGAGTATTAGTAGTTTCTCTTTGATGTATATTTTTCTTGTAGAGTAGCAACACGTCCCTTCTCAACCCATTTAATTAATTCGTCCTCAAAGAAATAAACTTTGTTTCCTTGTATATAATGAGGTATGGTTCGGCTTCTGACCATTTTATTGATGCCATTTTTAGTTTGATTTAGAATTTGACATGCTTTTTCAATATTTATAGGTCTGTGCTTATCAACCCCTAAACCTAATTGTGACTCTATATGTTCAAGTAAAACTCTCATTTCAGCAATTTCATTTATAAGATAATTTACTGCTTTAGGAGTGTTTTGCAAAGTCAACTCCTCTTTATTGATTGTTTCATCAGTATTCATATGCCAAACAGTTATATTGATTAATAATGCTATGATAATGTAGCTTACTGTTGATTTATAATATAATACCCCCCCGTTTTTTGTGCCCCCCTAAACTCAATTAAACCTGATTTAACTAAAGAATTTAAGTGGCGTTTTGCTGTTGGAATACTTTTCTTTATTAATTCTGCAATCTTGGACGAATTGAGTCCAGGATATTTCTGGATTATCTTTAAAACTTCTTTCTCCTTGCTATTTACAGTATCATTTACAGTATCATTTACAGTATCATTCTTGATACTGATACCTCTTTTGAATATAACCGTAAACATCCCGTCCGTATGAAAATCAGGCTCAGGAAGATTGGCTTCTTTCATAGCTTCTTGCATACGGGGAATGCCGGATGCCACCCTTTCAACCAAATGCATACGGGTAAACAATCCAAAGATTAATGGGTTGCGTGTCATGCTCTTGTGTCCGAAATCTTTAGCTACGATAGGCAAAAGCCCTCCGGGATTAGAAACCTCTACCCGGTCATCAAACATTTCTATTGTAATGGTTGCTCCCTGTTCGTAATAATCACGATGTGAGAGAGCGTTAATAATGGCTTCTTTAAACACAGTAAGAGGAATTTCCCAAATTTCTTCTCTTGGTCCTGCTCCCTCAATTTTATAAGCTACTTGCAGTTTACTTTCTAGCCATGCCATAGCCTGCAAATATTGTTGGTATAGTGGACCGCCAAAGGTTTTATCATCAATGATATATACTTTGGTTGTTCCTTTGAAAAGGACACATCTTGTTACTGCGTGTGGAAACTTTCGTTCAGGTTGTTTCCCAAAGAACATGGCTGTTCCATTCTTGGCTACTCCGTTATCCGTAAACAGTTCCAAATTCTCAAATATCTGTTTGTTGGCAGTCGATGGACTTAGCTTTGCTTCCGTGCGAAAGTCTTTTATCGCTTGTTCATCTGCATCTGTGTAAATGTTGAACCACGAACAAGGGATAGCATCAAAAAATATTTTGTTGCATTCCTGAAAGAAACTGCGCATTTCTTCGACAGTACGAAGTTTCTGTGAGTTTGCTCCCTCACGCACAAAGATAGAACCGGAAAATATATAAGGTTTATCTTTCCCTGATGGAACATCAATTACCCAAACTGTCTTATCCTCGATATTTACCGCATACATATCACAATGGAGAGCTGGAGATATTTCACTGATAGAGCCTTGAATGGCTGAACGTTTGTCATTTTCCAAACCTGTACCAATAATCTGTCCGTTATCATCTACGCCGATAAGCAAATATCCTCCGTCAGCATTAGCGAAAGCGCAAATTTCCTCTGTTAGTTCACGAACTTTTGAAGGTACACGAACTTTAAACTCTACATTATAGCCTTCTCCGCTATCGATAAGTGATTGTATGGTTTCTGTATTTGTCATAGACATCTATAAATATAATGCAAAAATAGTCATTTCTATTGTTTTAATAACTCTAAAAACAAGGATATATATATGGTTTACTTCAAATTGTTCTTTCTGAAATTAGAGGGGCTGCATCCTCTATACTTTTTGAAAAACTTATTAAGATGGCTCTCATCGGTAAATCCCAATTCTTCAACGATTTCACAAATTCTCATTTGACTATGTAATAATCTATTTTCTACTAACTTTAGTTTGTAGTTTAAAATGTATTGCTGCATAGTTTCATTAGTATGTTTTTTGATATATCGTCCTAAATAATTCTCCGAAATGCCAAAATGTTGGCTTATATCTTTTGCTCTGATTTTACCTGTTTTATAGATGTTTGCTTGAATATACTGCAATATGTCAAGCGATTTGTCCTCAGAGCATTCATCCACCTGTTCAGGCAAGAACATTGCGATATTGCGTGCTACCACAATAATAATCGTATTAATTATTTGTGTTATAATCTCCTTGCTGTATAAATTTCGGTTAATATATTCCCTGATAATCGCTTCAATCATGGGTTTCACCAATAGCTTATCTACTTTATTTCTTAGTATACAACCGGGTTGATGATTAGCATGTTGAAGAATAAACTCCAGTCTTTGGATATTTTCAGCACCGAAAACAGAAGAATGTATATATATGTCGTTAAACTTGATGTCGACAAACTTAGTTGTTGTATGGATTTCGAAAGAATGCGTATCTCCGGGAGTAATCATAAACAAATGTCCGTCATGATAAGGAAACATATTGTTGTTAATCCATTGGATGCCTGTTCCTGAAAGAATATATACTAATTCAAAAAAGGTATGTTCATGCTCTTTTAGCAAGGATTCGGCAAGCTCGCTAAAACTAATTTCGAATGGTTGATGTAGGTTTTCTCTTTTCATGCCATAAATATAGCCCTAAAAAACGGATTAATACCAAAATAACGAAAAATAATACCTAAAATTAGCCGAAAAATCGGTATAACTTTGCAATATATTTAAAATTATAGCTTATGAAAACTGAAATGGAAAAATGTTTGGCAGGTGAATGGTATGATTGCCACGACCCGTTTTTTATGGATTTGAAAAGTAAAGCTCATCACTTGTTGATGAAATATAATTCTTTGCCGTATGAACAAAAGACTGAAAAATATGCCGTACTAAAGGAAATGTTTGGAAGTATAGGCGCAAATGTTTCTGTCGGTCATTCGTTTATATGTGATTATGGATGCAATATACATATCGGTGATAATGTCACCGTAAATACTGGTTGTACATTTGTCGATTGCAATAAGATTACCATAGGGAACAATGTGCTGGTAGCACCTAATGTACAAATCTATACGGCAACTCACCCGGTAGAGTTTAATGAACGACTTGTATTGACAGAAACCCCGGATGGCTGTAAGTATGTCCGTCGAACTTTTGCCCTCCCTGTCATGATAGAGGATGGCTGCTGGATTGGCGGTGGAGTAATTATTTTACCGGGAGTGACAATAGGGCAAAAATGTGTGATTGGTGCAGGAAGTGTTGTAACCAAAGATATTCCGGCAAATAGCTTGGCGGTAGGAAATCCTTGCCGGGTGATACGGAAAATCAATCAAATGTAAGGTTATGATTAAATTAGTAGCCTTTGACTTAGACGGTACAATCGGAGATACAATTCCCATGTGCCTCAAAGCCTTAAAAAAGGCAGTAACTCCCTATGTTACTCTTAATGATGTATCCGAAAATGATATTTTAGAAACTTTTGGACTAAATGAAAAAGGGATGATAAAAAAACTTGTTGGTTATAATTGGGAAAATGCTTTGGATGACTTCTACGTGATATACGAACAAATGCATATAATGTGCCCTCGTCCTTTCGACGGTATAACAGAACTGATTGAGAAGTTAAAAAAGAAATCTATTCTTATTGCTTTGGTTACAGGAAAAGGAGAAAAGAGCTGTGCGATAACATTACGTCAATTTAATATGGACACGTGTTTTGATAAAGTAAAAACTGGAAATCCTTTCAAAAATAATAAAGCAGAGAATTTTAGGGAACTGCTCGCAGATTATAAATTACAACCGGATGAAATGATATATATAGGTGATACAGTTTCAGATATTGTGTCTTGTAGGGAAGTTGGAATACGATGTTTATCTGCTTCATGGATAACTTCTTGCTTAGATGCACAAAAATTAGAAGCTCACAATGCTGGGAATGTTTTTTATTCAATAGCTTCACTTGAATGCTATTTAATGGGATGACAAATATATGTGCTTAATAAAAAAACATTTAGTATTTCTATTGTATGAACAAAATATCAGATTTGAGTTTCTTTCGATTATTATCGGAATGCTCACAACGTAAAGTTTTCGGTATCAGAGTTTATGGAAGCTATTGAGGAATTGGCTATTCATTTGGCTGATTTCAGTATCAGCGAACAGGATAATAGCGTTTTATTACGCTATTTTTCATTCGGATTACATAGACTTAAATCGTATCATGTACGGTTTGAGCAAGAAAAAAATGCCTTATTTGTATCCCATTGATGAAGCGATTGGGCTACTGAACAATGAAATACGCCTTGTGGAATGGCGTATCAAGTACCCGGAGCAATTCAAATCACACTTTAACAAACAACCTTTTTCCCCTCTTTATTTGGCAGACAAAACAAATCTGATTGATATAATGGAAATTATCAGCGGTTTATTCCTTTCCAAACATATCGTCTATAAAAATGATAAACCTACTTTCTTGTCCGACTTGTCTAAAGTTACAGGCGCATAATCTATGTTTACTGCCTTTTTCATTTTTTCTATTTCTTCGTTCATTGTACCGAGCAGGGTACGCATTTCCGTCTCTTTTCCGAATACCCGTTTCAGGAGAAGTTTTGTCTTCAGAATGAAGAACAGGATGTTCATTGTTCCTGATCCCTAAGCTCGTATACCTCGTCATCCAGTCTATATTGTTGTATTTGCGTTTTGTGAGAAAACAAAAAATCCTGATTCCGTTTGGAAATCAGGATTTTACTGCCTTTTTTTCTTCAAAGTGGTGCCACCAGGAATCGAACCTTTTGCTTTGGTTTATTCTAATTCCTTGAGTGACTGCACGTTTATTGCTTTATCTCTTATGAAAGCCATTGAATTGGCATTACAATAAATTCATTGATTTTCTTTATCAATTCAACCAATACTATCTCTTTGACATTGCAAATCTAAGTAAAAGGTTCGATTTCCGCAAGAATGTTAGCAATATTTTTATAATCAAATATAATGTATCTCATCTGTTTCTATTAGTTCATTTTTTATGTTCATATAAATCAATATTACTACTTATAATAGAAAGTCCACCTCCTAGTCGAGCTCTTTTTTTTATGGATAAATAAATATCATACAAATCTCGGGTATTTACTCCTAAATTTGCTGGGCCAGGATCAAGATATTGTATATTATCATCTTGTTTACATATATATAAAATACAATGGCCAATATCTAAATTATCTTTAATATTATATAACGCACCGTGACTTATGAACATCATAATGTCATAATTGTCAGAAACTGATTCGAAAAACGAATCTAAATTAAATTCATCAAATTGATTTTCTAAAAAAAATGTTTCTTTTAATGGGATACTATAGTGCTTAAAGAGGTTATTTATAGTATTATTTCTTAAATGGACTCCCCAATCTTTAGGGTTATCTGAAATCTGTATATTATGAATTTCATGAGGAATAATAGCCATATCGGAAGGCGAACATACCAAACCAATATAATTAGCTATATCAAATTGAGAAATATCATACCCATGTCTTTTAATAATACTCTCAAGAACAGCGCAAACACAGCAATACGGAGCTGAACGTATTATCTCATATTGTTTCATAGAACTGTATCAATGTATATTTTTGACCACGATTCCATTTCAGAATAATATGCTTTAAGTTCAGAGATATTTATCCATTGTCCTGTCATTTTTTCTTTTTCATTGATTTCTAAATCCATACAATTAAGGTGTATTTGGTAAAGTACTCCAAGGTGAACTTTTCCAACATCATTTGTGTCATCATTGATAAGTCCAACAGGTACAATACTCTCTATTTTACAATTATCATAAAGTTGAACCTCTTCATTAAGTTCACGCGTTAATTCATGGTGCATATACTTTATATTAATAGATTCTCCCCATGGATTCATATGCCCGCCAACGCCTAATGAATACATATTATGCAGACGTGTTTCTGTCTGCTTTTTTGTTCGATGAAACATATATATCATATCCTTATAACAGATGACTGCATATGGGATTAGTTGCTTATATAAAGGGTCATCTTCTAATTCATTACGATACCTAAAAAGCCCTTTAACTAATAATTGGTTTATAATCTTAGAATCACTAATCTCTATTACTCCATTTTTAACATAATCTAAAATATTCCATACATGATCTGTTGGTATTGCAAGTGTTAATTCAGTCTTCATTTTATAGATTGTTATATCTTTTATTACTTATAGTCGGTTGATCAGCATTATTATATTTACCTTCATAAATCTCATCATCACATGATGTTTTAAAGATAAACATTTGGGCAATATTTTGTCCTGTATTAAGTTTTACAGGTATAGTTCCCATGTTACAAATTTCAAAAGTCACTTTTCCATTATAACCACTTTCTATTTGACCATCACAACAATGAATGGTAATAAAAAGTCTTGCTAAGGATCCTTTTGTCTGGAGTAACCCCATGTATCCTTTAGGCATTTTGATATTTTCAGAACTACATGCAAGTATAGCCTGTCCTGGTTTCAAAATATATCCGTCTTGAAGGCTAATTCGCTCCATGTATTCATCAGGAATTTCTTGTCCATATGTAATGTATGGTATGTTTTCCTTAAATCTTAAAATTTGCTTGTCTAAACTTAATGATAGAGAAAACTGGTCATAAGATTGTTTGTTTATTATATCGTATTGCTTGATTAGGCTCTTTAAATTTTTTCCAGTTATAATCATGATTACTCTTTTAATAATTTTATTAGTTGTGCTATATACAAAAGAGCAGTTGGAACTGCGATACACGCCCATGCCACAAATTGTATCCAATGTGCACATATATAATTCCAAAAAATTGTATGTCTGCTAATTTTCTGTGTATTTACTGGAGGAGCTGTTTGATAGTCTTCCAAACTACTAGACATCGTAAAATCTGTATTTATAAAAAACACAGACGCAAAACCTATTCCTTTTTTAAGCAATATTTTCTTATTGCTGCCATTATAAAAACCGATTTTTAAAAATCCGTCAAAGCCAGGGTCTATTTTTCCTGAAGATATAAAGCAACCTTGAAAGATATAATTTCCTTTACCTGTAATAAGACCAAACGCATTGTAAGGTAAAGAAATTTTCTGCCTACTATATATAACTACAGACTGTTTAGGATCTATAGACAATCCTTCCTCTGGTATTTTATATTGTTGTCCATTTCTAGGAAGTATATATACATCACCAACTTCGATTTCCATAGATGCAGGATTAGCGACTTTCTCATTAGCCCTGTCTTTTATATAAATAAAACTATCAGGTGATTCTAAATTATCACATCTGACTTCCCATTTATCAGTAACTCTCTTATTTAAATTGATTAATGCCATACATCTTCAGCCTTTCTGAGGCAAAGATAAGCATAAAAAGTGATAAATAAAAGAAATATCAGGTTCTTATCTTCCAAGCATCCACGCAAAAAGATGCGAATGGAGAGATGGTATATTTATGCATTGACTGATAGAATGAATTGTCATCTGATGACACTGTTTTTTCTGTCTTGGGCATAAAGTGGTTCTTTGTTCTGTGGGGTAATAGTAATAAATCTACAAAAATGATCTGCCATGAACATACAGGAAACAAAGAGCATCAGACTTGTTGATTTTTTAGCCAGATTAGGATATGAACCAGTGATATAACGTGGAAACAGCGTTTGGTACAAATCTTCTTTTAGGACGGAAAAGGAGGCATTTTTCAAAGTTGATATCCATAAAGAACTGTGGTATGACTTCGGGCTGGGTAAAGGAGGGGATATTATAATTCTGGCTAAATACACATGATATGCGTTATGTATTACGTTGCATTAAAGGAAGAAGGGCTGTTCTGAAGCCAGTTACTATTTCCTGTCTTTTTGAAGAGGAACAGCCAGCTTTCCGGGATTTAAGAATCAGACCTCTTGCCAATCGGGTATTGCTTGACTATCTGAAAATGGAAGCTGCTCGGAAAGTATGCAAGGAAGCTCATTTCAAACAGAATGGGAAAAGTTTTTTGCTATTGTCTTTCCCAATATATCCGGCGGGTTGAGATACGAAACAGGTATTTTAGGTGCCCAAAGATATCTCTTGTGCCATACATGAGCCTCTAGGTGGGATATGCTATGTCTTTAAGGTGCATTGACTTTCTGTCTTTCTAATCGTTTTTTCCACATTTGGATAAGGGAGATAATTTTGTTTTGAATTCGATCTGTAATTAGCAGAAGTCTTTTTCATCTCTTGCGCTGTATGAGCGTATCAGTTATTGCCTAGATAATGATATAGCCGGAAAGAATGCCGTACTGGTGTTGAAAGAAAAACCTTCCCATTTTCATTGCCCCGTAATGCTCCTAGGGCTTGAAACGGCCGGTAGTCCAAGTATTGAATCTTATAATCATCGGTCTTTACCAGCACTCACACGCTGCCATGCATATCGCATTTGATGCCTTTCTCATTCTGGGACACGAATGGGATACGGGAGAAATTTCGGAGCATAATGTTATCTCCATACACGGCATCTACGAAGAACGGCCGGGAACGTTCACCGTATCCGGAAATAAAGAACAGGCTGTCACCTGTACGGGGATATCGGTTGGAGTGTGTTTTTCGATGTGTTCCACCATTGTGTTCACTTTCTCTATGTCTTCTCGGACAAACCCGTGTGTCTGGTCATACTAGTAGCTCAGACGGATAAATATTTCCTTGCAATACTTGTTTTTTGTTTGAATCATGATCTTTTTTATTTTATGGTTAAACGTACCAGACTTTGGTAAAGTCGGTATTTCTTTTCTTAATTATGCATCCGTTTGTCTTTTGCCTTGATTGTGCAAGGCTTGGCGAAAAAATACTGCTGCGAAGTAAGGATGATTTTTTTCAGCTAACCAGTCCGAAGGACCGCCTTGTACGATCAAGGGTAAAAGGCTAGCTTTGTAGGTAAGAAATAGAAATGCGAAACACAGCTTGATTCCAAGGTGGAAAACCTTTACTCCGCCAATCTGATATATCCACCCAATAAAATCTGCCAAGGAAAATCTGTAAAAAAACAACTAATTCATTTATCTTACATTGAACAGTATGAGGAAGCATTTGAAGTTCGGATATTTCCCAAACGGACATTACCAGTCATCAAACACCTCCATCCTGTTTCTTTCCAGCAAAGCAAGGATGTCCTTCTCCTCATATAGTATTTTATTTCCTATCCTGTAGTAAGACAGTTTACTGTTTATCCTGTACTCTGCGTTCGGCAAGCTCATGCTCTGTAATGTAACCTTCTCCGTTTAGAATCGGATGTAATTTTTCCTCCTGCTTGTCCAGCATTTTGGACAGGCTGTCTATGTTCCGGAAAAGACGAATGATTTCCGAGGTTTCTTTGGTCAACAGGACTTGAGTCATCGCGTTTTTAAGGAGTTACACGGTGAATGTTGTTTCCCATAAAATGGATAATATCCTAACGCTTGTAATACACCTTGCAGTATATAACTGTCAGGGATGGCCTGCTTTCTGCGAAGCTGCAACATCTTTCCAGGAGAGGCGTCCATGAGCATGCAAGCCTCCTGGTTGTCGTTCCAGTCGTCCATACCGGATATGCAACTTCCGCATGTTTCACACATTTTTTTGGCAACGGCTTCCAGATCCTCATTCATTTCCATGAATGTTTTAGCCTCGATACATGCAAATATACAGATACTATTCAGAATGTCATAACTTCTCCATAAATATTATTTTGTACTTATAATTTATGCCTTTATCATACTTTGCGGCATTGCTGCATGAAGGAGGTGTGCATGCCAAAACAGAAAAGCTTTTTTGAGCCATTCATGTAAAAAGGATATACAGGATGTCGTCTGATGACTTTTAATGACATCTGATGACACTGCTTTTTATGTTTCGGATATAAAGCGGTTCTTTGTCGTGTATTAATAGTGAACTAATCCTTGAAAATGAGATGCCATGAACATACAAGAAGCAAAGAACATCAGGCTTGTTGATTTTTTAGCCGGATTTGGATACGAACCGGTAATACAGCGTGGGAACAGCGTATGGTACAAATCGCCCTTCAGGACGGAAAAGGAAGCCTCTTTCAAGGTTGACCTCCATAAGGAACTGTGGTATGATTTCGGTCTGGGGAAGGGAGGGGACATTATAACGTTGGCCAAGGAGATTTATCGGACACAAGATATAGGTTATGTATTACAGTGTATTGAGGATAAAAGAGCCGTACTGAAACCGGTTACTGTTTCCTGTCCGTTTGAAAAGGCATATCCTGCCTTTCAAGATCTGAAAATCATTCCTCTTGCCAACCGGATACTGCTTACTTATCTGAAGGAACGGTGCATCGATCTGGAAACTGCCCGAAAAATATGCAGGGAAGCCCATTTTAAACGGAATGGGAAGAATTATTTTGCCATCGCTTTCCCTAATATTTCCGGAGGGTACGAAATCAGGAACAGGTATTTCAAGGCTTGTATTGCTCCCAAGGACATCAGTCGCATCATTAGCACGCCGGAAAGCAGGATTTGTTATATTTTTGAGGGGTTTATGGATTTTCTGTCTTTCAGACCGGCTTTTTCATCTTTGGAAGAGGGGGATTATATAGTGTTGAATTCTGTCAGTAACTTACAGAAGGCTTTTTCTTTCCTTTCACAATATGACGGCATCCGTTGCTGTCTGGATAATGATACCGCCGGGAAAAATGCGGTGCAGGCATTAAAGGAGAAATACGGAATCCGTATATGCGATCTTTCGCATGAATATTCCGGATATAAGGATCTGAATGAATATTTGTGCGGGAAGAACAATCTGCTCCATATCTAATAGAAGTATTGAAAAGACTGCCTGATGATATACCCTTGTTTCCTTCCTGTCATATGTGGCAGGAGGAAACAAGGGTGATTTTTCATGTGGCGATACTGTGTTAATAGTAGAATGTGGTCAGGTGCGTTTTATGGTCTTTTACAATCTTTACTTCCTGCATCTGTCCGTATATCTCACGCATGGATACCGGACAATCCATCTTTTCCCATTCTTCCGGGGAAATCCTCATGTCGGAATGCCTGAAACACAGCATGACCATTTCCTGAGAATCCTCTTCTGCGAATATGGTACCTTCATGGTCGTTGACAAACTGTTTGAGTCCATCCTCATCCTTACAGGATATTTCTCCGATGTACATATCCTCGCCCGGCCGGGTGTTTTTGCGGATATGGATTTTGAACCATTCCCGGCTTTCCGGCTGTTCGGATGCAGTACACTCCCACAAACCGACTTTCGCATCGTAGTAAACCTCCCCGCTCTCACATGCCCCGTAATGACCCCAATGCTTGAAACGGCCGGTAGTCCATGCCTTAAACCTTACATCGCCCGCCTTTACCAACAGACACTCACCGCCATGCATATCGCATTTGATGCCCTCTTTGTCACGGGACACGAATGGAACACAGGAAAAATCCCGGAGTATAATGTCATCTCCATACACGGCATCTATAAAGAACAGCCGGGAACGCTCACCATAACCGGAAACAAAGAACAGGTTGTCTCCTGTCCGTGGATACCGGTCGGAGCGCGTCTTTTCGATGTGTTCCACCATGGTATTCACTTTATCTATATCTTCCTGTACAAGTCCATGTATCCGATCATACCAGTAGTTCAGGCGGATGAAAGTTTCTTTGCTATACTTGTTTGTTGTCTGAATCATAATTTCCTTATTTTGTGATTAAACATTTCCGGCTTTGGCAAAGCCGGTATTTCTATCTCTTACATGTCAGACATTTGTCTTTTGCTCTGATAGTGCAAGGCTTGGCGAAAAAATACCGCAGCGAAGCGAGGATGATTTTTTCAGCCAACCAGTCCGAAGGACCGCCTTGCGCATCAGAAGCAAAAGGCTACCTTTACATGTAAGAAATAGAAATGCTGACCGATATATGATTCCAAAATAAAAAAACTTATAATCTGCCGGTTCTGTAATAAGAAAGCCATGAAACCCTCTCTTTTAATCGTTTCCATAACTTTCTTATGTTTATGTCGTGATACTTGGAAATGGGTATTACCAATGATCAAATGTTTCCACCCTGTTTTTTTCCAACAGAACAAGAATGTCCTTTTCCTTATATAAAAGTTTGCCTCCTATTTTGTAATAGGGCAGCCTGCCGTTCATTCTGTAATCAGCCAGCGTCCTTCGTGTCAGCTTCAATTTCTCCGCCAACTCGCTGTCGGTAATGTAACGCTCTCCGTTCAGGACCGGACGAAGGTTTTTCTCCTGATCATCCAGCATTTTGGACAGGGTGCTTATGTTCCGAAAAAAACGTATAATCTCAGGGCTTTCTTTAGTCAGTATGAATTGAGTCATAAGGATTCGGGGGTTACATGGTGAATACTGTTTTCCAAATAACGTATAATATCCTGACGCCTGTAATATACCTTGCGGTCTATATGGCTGTAAGGGATAATCCTGCTTCTCCGAAGTTGCAACAGCTTTCGGGGCGAGACATTCATAAGCATACACGCTTCCTGGTTATCAATCCAGTCATCCATACTACAGATGCCTCCTCCGCATGTTTCACGCATTTTCTTTTCAACGGTTTCCAAAGCCTCATTCATTTCCATGAATGCCTTAGCTTCGATACATACAAACTCCATAAACTCTGCTTTTTTTGTCCGGCACGAAAATACGGGAAGTAAAAGTCGTGGGCAAAAGGATGTCATCAAACGGCATCAGATGTCATCAGATGTCAGAGACCGGTCTGTTTGGGGAAGCAAATTAAAAGAATGGCTAAAAGTCTGTTTCTTTACCGAAAAAACAGTATTTTTATCCCGGGCAATCTGTCCGAAAATAAAAAAAACAGGAAATATGGAACTGATAATCAATGCAACATTATTACTAACGGCTATCGTTCTCTGGATATACGGACAATACTGGAGAAAAAAGTGCGGCAAGGTGTTATGCCAATATGCAGCAGCCTACGATGAGCGGGAAGACAGGGAGAAACCGCTACGTCAAGCCATCATAGCAGGAAATCCTCATGCACCGCTGTTATATGCGCTGACTTGTCCTGAGCTGTTTGATAAAGTTCGTCCGTTGCGATTGTTCTCATTCGGGAGCATTCGCTGCGTGTTTGCCGGCTATTATTTTCCCAAACGCTTTGAAAGCTGGCTTTGTGATGACCGGTTGGCATTCGTGCAAAAAGTATATGATTTCAAGGATGGAAAAGACAGCTGTACGGAATATTTTTCACAAGCATTCCTGCTTCTTTCCACTGATGAGGATATTACTGCCATGTTTATGCCGTGCAGCACATCAGACCGCTATTACAGACGTTTCTCAGGCATTGCCAGTTTTCTGGAAACGCATGGCTATGTCCGTTCAGGACTGGATTTAATATGCATTACGGAAAGCAGGGAGTGTAAACACGCCTCAGAAAAACGCTCTGAAATAAATACCGCCAACTATATGATGTCAAACGATCTGTACGGAAAGCGCGTGGTGATTGTCGATGATTTGCTGACCAGCGGGTCCAGCCTGATGGAATACGCCCATAATCTGGAAAGGGCCGGTGTCAAAGTGGAAGGTGCTGTATTTCTTGCCCGTACCTTTCAGATGCCTTCGCCGGCAAGAGTAAAACGACTGGTATGGAAACGCCATCTATCAGTCCTGATCTGGAGAAGGTCTGACGACCTGTAAATTGTAAAGTTTACATTCGGATTTTACAATTTTACACCTCGAATTTTTACACTTCAATTTCCCCTATACTATTTTTATATCTGTATTTTATTGATTTACAGTGCTATATAATTCATTGTCCAATATAAACGGATAATGTGGCATACATTTTTCACTGAACATGGCATATACTCTTGAAAGTGCGCACAAGAAAAGGGTATTCCAGTAATAACCTTTAAAAAGACAGGAGAAAATTGCCATGATGTATATAGACAATGAAGTGCTTGAAAAAATGATAATGACCATAGTGGAAGGTTTTGACCGTATAGAAAAGAAACTGGACAGGATGGGACGCGTGAAGGACTGCCTGAACGGAGACGAGCTTTTGGACAACTATGACATTGCCAAACTGCTAAACGTGTCATTGCGGACAGTCGCCCGTTACAGGGAAAAAGGGCTGATCCGTTATTACCAGACGGACGATAACGGGAAAAACTTCTACAGAAGCTCGGAAATACAGGAGTTTTTACAGAAACGTGGGAAAAAAGATAAGGGCGGGAATACCAACATGGGAAAGTTATGCTAACTTTGTTTCATAAACAGTTGTTATGAAGACAAATACCAATTCAAGATATGCCGTTGCAGTCCTTATTGATGGGGATAACGCATCCTTTGAGAGGATGGAAGATATAATGGGCTTTGTTTCCCGTTACGGGGATGCCGTTGTGAGACGAATTTATGGAGACTGGACGAGGAAAGCGCTTTTCGCATGGAAGGAAAGTGCCAGGGAGCATGGATTCAGGCTTGTACAAGCTTCCTCCCATGTTTCTGGAAAGAACACGACGGACATTGCACTGGTCATAGATGCGATGGATATTCTTCGGGACGGGCAGGTGGACTGTTTCTGCCTGGTGGCCAGTGACGGTGATTACAGCCTGCTTGCCCAACGGATACGGGAAGCCGGGGTGAAAGTGCTGGGGTATGGGGAAGGAAAGACCCCGGTGTCATTGGTACGGTCCTGTTCCGTATTCCTGTATGCCGACCGGAAGGAAAGCAAGGCAGAGGAGAACACTCCCGAATTCTTTATCCGAAGGGATATGGAGTATTTCGACAAGGCTTTTGAGCAGGCGGCTGACGGCAAAGAAGAGGTTTCCCTTTCACTGATCGGCGGTGCATTGAAAAAAATGATGCCCAAATTCAAGGTCAGGAGATATGGATGCAAGACATTGGGCAAACTTTATGAAAAGTTGGACCGGTATGAGCTGGTCATAACGGAAAAGGGAGTGGCAAATGCCGTGCGGCTGAAATATTAAACCGCATGGCAGGAGTGTTCCAAAACGTCAGTTTCTTCTATACATCGTTTTATGTATCAGAAGAAACTGACGTTTGTGTTCTATACCGGGATGGGGTTTACCCGTAACGTGTCAAGATTGAGATAGGCTCCCCGGTAGAACGTTCTTCCTTCCCTGAGCATGCGCCACAGGACGTCGCATCCGATTTGTGCCAACATGGAATTGATGAAGAGATCCTGTTTTTGCAATGCTTCCGTCAGCGAGCAGCTCGGTCCCGAATCCTTCTCCCTGATGGTGGAATAAGGGACTTCCTCCGTTATGACGTTCATCTTGGGTATAGGCAGGTATTCAGTAGAGGAGGGCTGCGGTATCTTGCTTTTGACATTACCTATCAGCACCTGTCCGGTGGTCTGGGCATTGCCGAAATCCATCCAGTATATCGGTGATTTCTCGTCATCGTATGAACGTTCCCTATGCTTTTTCAAAAAACGCCACAGACCGGTCCGTGAACGGGTGGTGTCCGTGCAGGTGATGATGATATTCGCCAAAACAGAATCTGATGTTCCTGACGGATAGCATTGCCCTTTTGCCTCCCATGAAAAGCCGAAAAAGCGGTTGATACGGGTTACAAGTGCCACCGCCTTGTTCAGTCCGAGCTCGGATTCGCTGAACAACTGGCGTCCGATGTTCGCTTCCGTGACAGTATCGTGGTCAAAAACCGTCACGTGCAGGCCCGGATGTCCGAGTGCCTGCAATGCGATACTCATCCTTGCCAGATTGGTGGCCACCTGCGATCCGGTTCCGCCCGCACCGATTATGAAAACGGTTACGGGATGTTGGGGATTGAGCAGGTATCTGTCTGTATAATGAATCTTTTTCATACCAATAAGTCTTTAAGTTGTCTGTCCATAGGTTTCAATTCGTTATAGTCAAACGGATTGGTCCGTGCCTTTTCCGTCACCGAAACCAGATTGCTTTCGGTGGGATTCCTGCTTCCTCCCAAATGGGAAAATTCACTGAGCCAGAAGCGTTTTTCCCAATGCTCAAGGAGTTTTGAGAAAGTCATGTTTTCCGGAGGAGTCAACGAGGCATTTCCCAGGCAGACACTGCTTCCCGTTACATTGAAAAACGGGGCAAGGAAAAGCGGGCTGTCTTCTGCCGGTGCTTCTCCCTTATAGGCAAAAATTTCCAGTCTGTCACCGGAAACCCTGTAAATGACACCGGGTACATGGAATGTCCCGTCCGGAATATTCAGCCTTTCGGAAAAGAACATCTGCCGTTTTCCCGGAGGATTGTACCAGATGTACCTCTCGTGTCCCTTGCGTGTATCGCACCACAGCATATTGGCGGGGATTTTCCCATGCGGTACATCCTGCCGGTTATCCGTATAGTATTCCACAAGGGAGTCCATAAATTCATACGTAACGGGGACGGCAGCCTCCATCCGGCCTCTGTCGTTGATCGGATGCAGTTCGAGATAATATGTCCCGTGTCCATAGCGGCCATCACTGTATTCGTAAGCAATCAGTGCCGCTTTGGGAACCATCACCTGTTGAAGTTTCTTAGTCAGTTCATTCATTTCATTCGTTTTAAAAGTTGTCATCAATATAGTCTGTAAAACGTACCAACCATCTGGAAAGCCTTTCCGGATAGTCATCCATCTGAAAAAGACAGTCCGTTTCCGGTGTCAGTAGCTTGTAAGTGACCGGAGTAAGGGCATAGACCTCCCGGTAGTCCGAATTCATATACTCCTTGACACACTCCGTCAGTGTATCACCAGTAGAATAGACCAGCATGACCTGGCTTTCCATTCCCACCGGGGGAAAATCGCATTCCTCTTCATAAGCCCAATCGTACTGGTAGCCTGTCAGGACCGGGCTTTCCGGAGTAATCAATGCCATGCCGTCCTCTATCAGTTCCAACAGCTTCAGCTCTTTTTCCTTTTTTGTCCGGTAATTCCGCACAGCCTCTTTCAAAGACTTGCAGAACGGTTTGCCCGACATCCGTCTGAGTGCTTTCATCCGTTTTCCAGACTGATAAGAATCCGCCAGCCGTCTGTTCGCCCTGATTTCCTTCGGGGAAGCATCGGAATCCCGGTTTCCCCAGTCTTCCAGCTCTTCTATGGCAAAGTCATAATAAAATGTCTCGGTAACATCGTACAGCCCGTGATGCCGGACAAATTGCCGGATGAACTCCCTGACAATGTCCTTCAATGGTGCCGGAAGCCGTTCCGTAAAATCAACCGGAATCCAGAACAAAGCAGGTTCCGGCCAGTCGTGATGGCGGAACAGACAGAAATGCAGCCTTCCGCTTTTCTTTTCCAGATTGATACACTCCGGTACACACTCTTCCATAACTCTGTACAACTCGGTAATATTCAGGCGGGGGCACCCCCCTTTCCTGTATTGGAAAGGGAGTTTTATGCCCATAAGTTCCGCATATCTTGATGCCGACCGGTAGAGATAGTCAAAATTTTCCGGAGTCGTGAGATTGACCGGAGAATCATTATCCATATCCTGATGCCAATAATCCGGTGCAAGGGGTGTGATTCTACCGGTCAGAAAAGCATTGTGCTTCCCGGTGGCGGAAGTATCCTTCTTTTCCGTTCCGAGGTTCCCCTTCGGATGTGGGACGAACTTACTGAAAGAATAATCAGCCGTGCCAGTCCATCCTTGGCTTGTTCTGAAAGCTGTCTGCATGTTTCCTTATCCTTTTTTTTCTTGTTCATACCGCTTACCCTTTCACTCCGATGGTTGTCTTGAAGCGGTAAACCGCCTTGTCGTCCTCCCACTCAGGACCATGTACCGTTGCCGTGGTCAGTTCTGGGTAGGTCATGGAATAGAAGTCCATCACCTCGTTTACGGACAGTTCGCTGTTCGGATCATCCAACACGAGCTCCACGGAGTCCTTCTTGAATTTGAATACTCTCTGCAATCCTTTGATTTCAAGTGCCATATTATTTTTCTTTTATAGGGTTTAACAATATACCATATCCATTTGTGCCATATCCGTCATGCGGCATTCCTTCGGAAAGTCCGGATATTCCGCATAAGGGTCCTCCCTGAGCAGCTCCCGGTCATCCTCGTAATCCTTGTCGAAGTTATACATTGCAGCCTCCTGTACCGTTGCATACTGTGACGGAGCCGGTTGTTGCATCCAGCGATTGTCCGCCAATTGCGGTTGCGGCACCTGTACCGGTTGATGGAACTGGATGTCTTGCGGTTGTGGAGCAGCCTGCTGAGGAACCGGTTGCGGTGCAGGTTGCCTATATTGTACGGGCTGTGCTTGCGGCTGTGCAACGGGTTGCGGAGCCGGGGCAGGCTGTTCGGGCATGAACAGCGGAACTTGCTCTCCGCTCCGGTATTGTGGCGTCGGGGCTGCCATCGGTTGTGGAGCCGATTGCTGCAAGGATGGCTGTGGAGCAGTTACCGGCGGCTGTACCATGTCGAACAGACTTCCCTCGGATGCCTTCTTCTGCACTTCCGCCATTTTTTTGTCAATGTCCGCCTGTTTGTCCGGCTGTGCCAGTACCTTAGCCTGCCTGAGCCAGGTCAATGCTTCGGAATAATGCTTTCCTGCCGTGGCATCCTCAGCTTTCTTCAGCAGTTTTTCCATCTTTTCCCGTTTTTCACGGGCTTCCTTGGACTCCTTTTCCACCGTAGGCTTGGAGGTTTTGCTTTGTGAAACCGCCTGCTCTGCCTGCTTCTCGAACGATTCCAGGTTGGTAAGGATACCTTGCGCTTTCTGTACGGGTGCACCGACAGCCTGCAGGAATCCTGCATCCAGTTCTTCCGGCGTACCGTTCAGGATGAGCGGGACAATGCGTTCTCCGGCCTTTACTCCCGACCGTCTGGGAACGACGGCTACTGTCAGATTGTCGTTTACCCGTCTGATGTTGATACTCAGGTCTGTGCCTGCCGTAATCATTTGGTTGATTGCTTGAAAAAACATAATGGTAAAATTTAAAATGTTATACATAAGTTTCCTTGAAAAAATCCTTCAGGATTCTCTGCCTGTCCGGATTCGAGGCGATGCCTTTCAACGGTTCCAGATAGTAGCCGATACGTATGGGCCCGTCTGTCGTACAGGGAGGCTGTCTTTTGACAGGTGTTGTCCGGTTTGTGGCAGGCCATGCAGCCGGCATGACCGGAGCCGAGGAGGTAAATGTGTAAGTTCTCATATCTTCTGTATTTGATGGTTATACAAGCATGCCCATGACAATCAGGACAAGGATTGTTTTCAAGACAAAGGTGAATGTCCTGAAGGTGAGACGAACCAGTGTTCCGGACATAAGGAACAGGACAGACAGGTACACGGGAATGACGCCCTTGCAGTAAAGCAGGCATATTCCCGTAAGCAGAACCAGTGCGACCACTTGCCTGCAGATGTTTTCGATGAGTTTCAGTTTCATGTCTTTAAATTTTTAAGAATGAATAATCCCATCGGGATATGTTTTCCCGATTTTATAGGCCTCCGGCCCTTGGATTGCCTTTTTGCGCAAGGCTTGGCAAAAGAAAATACCGCAGCGAAGCGAGGATGATTTTCTTTTAGCCGACCAGCCCCTGAAAGGGGCCGCCTTGCGGCAAAAACGAGGCAATCCAAGACCTTTGCCGCTTAAAAGCGGAAAAACGTATCTTGTACATATATAAAAAAGAGGCACAGACCCCAGTCTGCACCTCTTCTGTTCCGTACCTTCCGCCCGACCGTCTATATGGAACCATGCGGCCGTTCATCTTCCGAAAGTTTCCGGAAAATCTCACCGGTAACCTCATTTACCGTTTCCAATACACCATCCAGAAATTCTTTCTGTGTGAGTTCTCCCTGTTCAATCCGTGCCAGCTCCGCTTCCCAGCCGGAGGTGAGGGAGGCGTCAGCCACTTTCATTCCGCGTACCGTTTCATATAAAAGAAGACCTTTCGGGGTCGGGATAATGTATTTGCCCGAATACCGGATATATTTACGCTCCAGAAGCGTACGGATGATATTCGTGCGCGTGGATGCGGTTCCCAGACCGGTCTTGTCCATATAGTCCGCCAGTTCCTCATCCGTATAAGGGGCAGCGGGCAGCGATTTCCTGTGTATAAGGCTGCATCCCGTTACCGGCAGTTTCTCCTCCCGAAAAAGTTCAGGGGGTACGGGACAGAGGTCGTTGTCTTCCGCGACAAGCCGTTCCCTCTGAAAGATACCGAGCCACCCCGTTTCCAAAATGCGGTATGTACGGATTCGGAACTTGCGTGCGGCACAGACCGCTTCAACCGTCGTATATTCCACCTTGCAGGGCGGCATGAACGTTTCAAGCATCCTGCCGACAACAAGGGTGTAAACCAGCCTTTCCTCCCTGTCCAGTTCCCCCGGCTGTATGCCGGTGATGACAATGGCATGATGCTCCGCCGTGTCCTGATTTCCGGTTACGCCTTTCCTTGCAGCAAGGTCGATCATACCGGCATATTGACGGAATTCCTTGCCGGACAGCAGCTTTTCCATAACCGGAGGCAACATGTCATACACGTCTCCGGGCAGCAGACGGCTGGAAGTGCGCGGGCAGGAGATCAGTTTTTTCTCATACAGGCTTTGGGTAATTTCCTGCACCCGTATGGCTGTCAGGTTATGGTAACGGTTCGCATCCTTCTGAAGCCCGGTCAGGTTATAAAGGGCAGGTGCGGTGATTTCCTCTGTCCGGCTGCTGACCGCCGTGATACGGGCATATCCTGCCGCCTTGCAGTCCTCGTAAAGTTCCAGGGCATCCCGGCGGTTGCAGAAATCTTCCACATGCCGCATCTTTATTATCTTCCCGTTCTTGCAGAGGCTGACGAATACGGGCCAGCTGTCTGCGGGAATGTGATTTTCCCTTTCCCTGTACCGTCCGCTTATCGCTGCCAATACAGGGGTCTGTACCCTTCCAAGCGAGTTGTTCCCGAAACCGACCGCCTTGCAGACGGCATAGCTCGAATTGACTCCAAGAAGCCAGTCGGCCTTGTTGCGGCTGTCTGCCGCCAAAAACAAGTTGTCGAACAGGCTGCAGGGACGAAGGTTTTCCATTCCTTTGGCAATGGCTTCGTCCGTCAAGGAGGAGATCCACAGGCGGAGGCAAGGCTTCCTGCATCCCAAAAAACGATAAAGATACCGGAACAGCATTTCCCCCTCGCGGGAAGCGTCGGTTGCCGCAACAATGGTGTCACACGCATCGAACACCCCGGCTATCACCTTCAACTGGAGCACCGCATTGATGTCGGGATTCCATCCCGTGTCCGTCTTTACATGCCGTACCGTCAGAAAAGGAGGCGGCAGCAGTGGGAAGTTCTCCCGCTCCACCCATGCCGTACCGGTATCTTTCGGCATCGCCAGGGAAAGCATGTTGCCGTATGTCCATGTTACCATGTATCCGTTTCCGCTCATATATCCGTTCTCTTTTCTGTCAGCTCCCAAAACCCTTGCTATCTCTCTGCCCACATTGGGCTTGTCAGTCACTATCGCTATCATATTCTTTTTCCTTTTGATGTTCCGTACCGTCAGGAACGGCACGGAACGTGAGTTATACTTATTGTTTCCCGGTCAAACTGCCTCCTCCTCCTTCTGACGGAGACCGTTTATTTCCATAACCGGTCTGCCGTTGCCGTCGGGTATCAGCTTCAGCGTGGCATCCATTGTCAGGCTGAGGACCGAAATATGGAGTTTCAGCGGAACGATGCCCGTTTCCTTTCCTTGCAGCAACAGTTCCATGTTGCCTTCCGCTTCCAGTTGTTTCTTACTGATACCTGCGGCCTTCAGACCGTCCCAGTCGATATCTTCCGTCTTATAAATATGACGGGTATTCTGATCCGTATTCATACGATTCGTTTTTTTTAGGTTTGTATGATTGATTCTGTTTCTCTCCGGGCAGGTCTATACCGCCTGCGATGCACCCTTCTTCTGCTCCTGCTGCTGTCCCTGTGCGGTCTCCGTCTGTGCGGCACGGCGGGAAGTGTCCCTGCGGATGTCCGGATTTTCCTGAAAATACTGCAACTGCCCGGAATAGGGATTGACTTTCAGGTAGGAACTGAAGGTCTGCCCGTTGTTTTTCAGCCCTTCGACAAGCAAAGTCTTGCCATCCTGGAGGTTCGCTTTTTCCTGTGCCGTGAACACGTGCCCGTAAACCTCCGCCGGAATACGCGGTGCCTGCTGCTCGTTGAATCCGTTCGGCGTGCGTGAATACATCGTCCTGCCGGTATTCATATCCAGCTTGACGAACGAGGAGAATTCCTCCCCGTTGCGCCCGATCATGTTTTCCAGATAGACCGGCTGTCCCTTGCGCAGGGTTTCCCTGTCTTCGGCAGTCAGCTGCACGTTGCAGATTTCCTTTGGAATATAAATCTCTCCGGTTTCCGGATTGTGCCGCGTGTAGTTCGGGCGCCCCGTTACCTTGTCTATCGTTACAAAGGACGAGAAGGTGTCATTCCTGTTCCTGAACTTCATGTCTTCCACCAGGATGGTATGTCCTTCGCTGAGCATTTTTATCTGGGTGGGCGAGAGAGGCACGCCTCCGATGGAACGTTCGTTGAAAATCTGGTTTTTCGGAAAGATGAATTCCAGTCCCCTGCGCTCGGCACTGTACTGGAGTGTGGCATCGAATTCCTTGCCCGCTTTGGAAGTCATGCCCTCCACTTTGACAGGCTGTCCCTCCTTCAGCAGCCTGATTTCCTCTGCGGTAAGTTTGACCCCGCTCACTTCCTGCGGGATGTAAACGTGCTCCTGACGGACGGCAACCAGCTCGTTGGTGCTCTTGTCGATGGAAATCAGACAGGGGGTATATTCACTGCCGCGCAGATTGAGTTCCGCCACACGCCCCATGTTGCCGGTCTCACGCAGGTTCTTCTTGTCCTCCTCGTTAAAGTTAAACCCGAAATAAGGACGTTCCAACTGCGGTTCCTTGCGTATGCCGTGAATGGCCAGTCCTACCTGTCCGTCCTGTTGCGGGATGAGTGAGAGCCTTGCATCCAGTTTGGCTGTCAGCAAACCGGAAAGATGGATGGTCAGGGGCACCAGTTTGTTGGTCTTGTAGCCCTTCAGCATGGAATCAAGGAGTCCCTGCTGTTCCAGCGAAGCCTTTGAGATTCCGACCTTTTCCAACTCCTCCCAGTTGACCATGTTCTCATTATACCGGTAACGCGGTCCTTGCGACTCCTGCGCTGCCTGTTGAGCCTGGGGCTGCTGCTGTTGCTGTGCCGCCTGCTGTACTTCGCTCTGTTGCAGGGGTTCCTGCGGTTGTGTCTCTTTGTCTGCCATAGCTGTTGTTTCTTTTTGGTTTACACTTTGTTCCTTCTTGTTTTCTCTCGGACGGATTTCGTAGCGTTTGAGGAACTCTTTCACCGCATCCGTCTGCTTTCCCTCCGACAAATCCCTGATGGCCTGCTTGTTCACCTTGTAGTCGTGGTAGGTCATGCGGAGCAGGCGGAAATGGGTAGGTTCCTTGAGCTGGCTCCAAAAATTCTTGATGAAGTTTTCGAGAATACTCGAATTCTTGTCGAATTTCAGGAATGAATTTTCATTCTTCTCGTCCGCCGGAACCGTCTTCGCTTTTCCGTCCTTGTCAATTTCACTGACAGCCTGTACACCGAATTTCGGATCGTTCTTGTTATGAACCAGCATCAATTCCGTAATCTGTTCCACCGGAAGGGCATCACTTCCGGCCTTCGGTTTCCGGGTCCGTTTGGGCTTTTCGTTCGGGGTTTTTTCTTGTGCCATACCTTTTCTTTTAGGGGTTAATGAATTGCTTTGACGCTTCAAAGGTATGGGGTATTTCCAAATAATATGCTGATTTTCAAAAAGGTGTCATCAGATGTCATCAAATGTCGTCAGATGTCATAAACATAACTGTTTCCAACGGCTAAACCGTGAACGGAGAAGAAGGGAAGTGAATAAACGGAAAGAGAGAAGATACGTGAGGCAGAAGGGAAAAAGCCTGCGCATCCGACACCAGAAAAAGAGCGGGCGGGCAGGCAAGACAAAACCATGCAGAACAGAGGGAGCTGAAGCCCCCTGTCTTCTCATGCCTTCCGCTTTTTTACAGCAAGACTTTCATAAGACCTGTATTCCGGCTGGATATGTGGAATTTCATGGATTATGAAACACGGCCTCTTCAAGCAGCCCATATCCTTTATCCATGCGTCACGTCGGTCGCAGTTTGCCCCTGTAATCGTTTTTCAAATCGAATCTGGATTGCCGCCGCATTCTTTTTCGTGAAAATTTTCCACGGCGAAGCCGCAAGGAAAATTTCCACGAAAAGATTCGGCAAATGCGGCCGGCAAGACAAATTCGATTTTCCTTTGATGAGGGGGAAAACTGTATCGCAAACAAACCTATCTGGAAATCCCGTGCAGGCTCATTCTCTTGTAAAGGGTCGGGCGGCTGATTCCCAACAAGGCCGCTGCCTGTGTCAGGTTCCCTTTAGAGATGGAAAGAGCCGTCTTGATCTGCTCTATGTTTCTTCTTTCATCTTTCTGCAAACACTTGTCTATCTTCTCTTTCCCCATGGGGTCAGAAACGGACTCTCCTGTATATTGGAGCCGTAAGGAATTGGGGGTAATCAGTTTTCCTTTGCATATCAATACCGCCGCATGAATGACCTGCTTCAGTTCCCGTACATTTCCCGGCCAACTGTATCCCAGCAGCATCTTCTTTGCCGGTTCGTCAAAATCCAAGACCTCTTTCCGGAGCAACCCGCAAGATTGCTCCCGGAAAAAATCCGCCAAAGGCAGTATATCCTCCAGGCAATTATGCAATGCAGGTACGGTGATGGTAAAATCCTGAAAGCGATAAAGCAGATCCTTCCGGAAACGCTTTTCCGCAACAGCCTCCTGCAAATCCTCATTGGTGGCCGCAATGATGCGCACATCCATCAGCCTGTCCCGTTGTCCGCCTACCGGACGATACCGCCGTTCCTCCATGGCACGCAACAGCATCCGCTGCGTTTCTATCGAAAGGTTCTCCACCTCATCCATGAACAGGGTGCCTCCCTGCGCTTCCTGAAAATATCCTGCCTTTTCCTCTGTGGCTCCGGTAAACGCCCCCTTGACATGGCCGAAAAAGGCGGAAGGTGCCAGTTCTTTGGACAAACTGCCGCAATCGACCGTTACATACGGCTTGCCGGATCTGAGGCTCTGCCTGTGAATCTTTTTTGCCAGGTGTTCCTTTCCCGTTCCGGTGCTTCCCAATATCAGTACCGTCATATCCGTCGGCGCTACCATGTGAATGTACCGGTTCAACTCGCAAAAAGGGGTGCTTTTGCGTTCATAGATTACCTTGGTGAAAGCCTCGTTCACCGTCCTTATTTTTTTGATGACGGGCAGCAGCCTGGTTTCAACCAGCGGTTTGAGGATATAATCTTCCGCACCCAGCTTCATGGTATGAACCGCAGAATGTATCTCTTCATAATTAGTCATCATGATGAACGGGTGCATATAGCCGTTCTCCCTCATCCACTGCAACAGCGTGGTACTTTCCCCGTCAGGCAATCTTAAATCCGCCAATACGATGTCATCCTCACGGACGGATGTCCCAATGAACTTCTTAGCCTGTGCCAGCCTGTAAGTCCTTACAGTATCCAAATCCGCCTTCTGCAAAAAATTGCAGATATAATTACAGAACAAGACATTGTCCTCAACAACAATTACTCTCATAAGCCTTCTTAGCCTGTTGTGCCAAACATATTATTTCTTTTCCTTTATCCAATACCTGCTGTACAGTCCGCCCGAACTCGTCCACAGAAAACTCTCCCGAATCCTGAAGCAGTGCGAACAACTCACGCAGCGGCTTGCCGGCATGAATGATCTCCCACGAGCCTGTCAGATGATGTATCCATTCTTTCAGTGCCTCATGATCATTCTTTTCTGCACATTCAGCCATAGCCTCCATATCCTTCCTTGTCTCCCGAATCAGGGTATCCAGCATCTTCCTCCTGTTCCCATATTTCAGCAGGGCATCGAGGTCTATCTGTTCAGACTGCCTTTCATTTCCCAGACATTCCGTACATACCTGCAAAAGTTCTTCGGCGGAAAACGGCTTTTTCAAACAGCCCGAAAACCCTGCCGCATACAAATCCCCCGTATCGCAGTTTCCCGATGCGGTACTCGCGATAACCGGAATGCTCCGTGAGTTTCCCACATTGGCCATGCGCAGGAGATTCAACACCTCGAATCCGTTTGTCCGGGGCATTTTCAAATCCGTAATCAAAAGGTCATAACTACGGCTGCGGACATGCTCCATCAGATCACGCGTGTTCTCACATACCGTGCAAGCCACCCCGTGATACGCAAACATTTCTCTGATCGCCGCCAGCAAAACGGTGTCATTGTCCAATACCAGTACCGTATAGGACCGTACGGAAATCCGGCTCCTGCCGCTCTCCGCCATCGCTTCCTCTGCCACAGCCAAAGGAAGACAGACAGTGAACCGGCTGCCCACCCCTTTCCGGCTTGCCACTTCAATCCTGCCGTCCAACAATCCGACCAGACCTTTTACTATTGAAAGTCCCAGTCCGACCCCTTCTTCCGCAATCGCATTGGGAAGCCTCTCGAATGCAGTGAAAATGCGTGTCTGCTCCTCATCGTCCATTCCGGTGCCGGTATCTTCCACGATAAGCGTCAATACGCCCTGGTCAAATTGTGTGCGAACCGTTACACTTCCCCGCTCCGTAAACTTGATTGCATTGGACAACAAGTTGCTTCCTATCTGTATTATCCTGTTCCTATCTCCTATAACAACCGCATCTCCGGCACTCAGCACATTCAGCAAAAGGTTTTTTCCTGCTGCCAGCGGCATAAAATCCGTTTCCAAAATCTCGGTGACGGAACATAACCTGAACGGGACAGGAACGGCCTTTTCCCCACCACTCTCCAACCGGAAAAATCCCAACAGGGAATTCAGCATGGAAGACATGTGTTCCGCCACCTGCCGTATGTTCCGGCTGTATTCCTTGCACTTCGACACTTCTCTTTCCGTGGAAAGTAATTCCGCATAGCTGCTGATAGAAGCAAGCGGCGCGCGCAAGTCATGGGTTACGGCCAGCATGATTTTCTTTCTTGCCTCAATAAGTTCCTCGTTTTCAAGAACGGTCTGCTCCAACTGACGGACTGTGCCTTCCAGCCTTTTTTTATAACGGTTTATACGCATCATATCCCGGTGTATCACCATGTAGGACCATATCAGCAGCAAAACCATGAATGCCGTCAGACCGATGACCGTGGCAAATGACCGTTTCCCGGCTTCCGCAACTTCTTCTTCCTGTCTCTTCAATTCCGCTTGTACCGTTCCGTCCATATTCTCAATCATCTGCCGCAACTGCACGTTCAGCCTTCTGTTCATCCCATTCAAGCTGTCCGTCCGTTCTGCCAGCTTCCGGGCATACGTCTGCTGTCTGCCCACCACGCTCCGGTTAAGTTCATGAAGCATGGAGGCGGCAGAAGGAGTATCCGCCTTGTGGCGTTTTGCGAACAACCTCTTCAGGAATCCCCCTTTGGGGGCATTTTCCCGTTCACTCTGTCTGGCAATGGCCGGAATCTGCGCTGCAATTTCCCGGTCGGCTTCCTCCTGCCTGTGTACCCAATACATGATTTCCCGCATATACCGCTCCTTGGCTCTCCACAAATTACGGATGCTGTCTGTATGTGAGCCGGAAGAGGAGTACCTCAAGCTACACAACAGGCTGTCAATGTGCCGTCTCCGTTTCTGAAATAATAAAAAATCCTGCTCACTCCACTCCATAAAGGTTTCACAGAAGAAAGAAAGCCTGAGCATTTTCACATATATATCATTTATCTCATGCTTTTTCCGGTTAATCATCCGTACTTCCATTTCCCTGGCCTTAGTCTCTTTCCATTCGCAGATGCCAACGTAAGCAATACCACTTATGACTACAATCTTGGCCATATATCCTACCGCTATTTTGGCAAGAAGCGGTTGCAGGCGCAAAGATTTCAACAATTTATTCCTACTTTCCAATTATTCACTTTTTAATTCATTATATTCTATTAAAATTCTTTGCAAAATAAACCGACTGGTTGGTTTATTTTGCAAAGATAAGCCTTTTCCAAGAATAATGAAAAAAAACAGGTTCCAGCAAGTAAAGTTTTATCATTTATCAGTCTAAAAGACAATGGAATGAACTGAAAGGGAGGAAAAGGAAAGGAATGCGGGCTTAAATTTCCGAGAACATCCCCAAGAAAGTCTTACCAATAGAAGTGTTCAATGTCTGTCTGCTGAACGCCTTGGCATCCTTTAAACTTATTTTATGACCATAAGCCACATTGGAAAGAAAGTCCTGTTCCCGGACAAGGAGTTGCTGATACATTTGTGGAAATTCGTCCATATATTCATGGGCGGAGGAAACAAACTGCATATAACATATCAGGAGATTGCCATTCAGATGTTCGGGAAAACTGTTTATCACCCGTTCTATCGGATTCCTGTATTGCCTTAAAAACTCATTCCAATCCTTGTCAGCCAAAGAATACATTTCACAAGAAATCTGCGAGTCGGGGAAAAAACGCATTCTGACAACCGCATCAATCAGTTTCTTTTTGGAAGGAAAGTAGTGTATGACAGCCCCTTTGGATTTATGCACGGCAACAGCCACATCACAGAATGAGGTCTGCTTCATTCCTTTTGTGATGAATAACCTGTATGCCTCCTCTATAATCCGCTGTTTCAAATTCGGGTCCATCCTACTGCCTATATTATAAAAAATAGCACAGACGCAATCAACATCCAAACATGGTAGTGGAATACCTAGAGACGAAGCTGACGCACCTGTGCTATATATTTTAATATAGCGCAAACTGTCATATTCCATCTTGTCTCTTTGAAATTTTCCACTTTTCGTTTGGAAGATGATATATGATACTATGTCGTTTTAATAGCGCAAAAATACGTTATTTATCGTTTATTTCCAAATTTATACGACACTTAATAGCACTGTTCCATAAGAAAAGCGTCCGCTTTCAGGGACAAGCAGCAGTATTTTTTCTCCCGGCACGAGCTTATGTGTCTTCCAGAATTGATCCAGAATCGCAAATATGGCTGCTGAAGCGATATTTCCGACTTCCGGCAAATTAGTGAACCATTTGCTCTCGTCGATTCCAATCCCCACTTGTTCAAGCTCATTTATTATTTTATCATAAAAAAACATGGAAGAAACGTGAGGAAGAACATAGGAAATTGTATCCGGCAATACATTATGTTTCTCAAGGCAATACTTAATGTGCTTAGCCCAATATCGTACAGCATAGTTTCCCAGCAGTTTTACATCTTGTTTTACAACAAACAGTGAACGGTCTATCCTTTCCTGGCTGCTGAATGATTTCCAGCTTTTCAACTCCCCGTCATCTTTACTCTCTGCTCCCATAAACATACACGTGGGCAATTCATTCGCAAATGAAGTCATTTCCACCCACTCAACTTTTAAAGTCTTTTCCTTACCCAGTTGATTCTGAAGCAATACAGCACTGGCGCCATCGCTCAACATAAAACGCAAAAAATCTTTCTCCAGTGCCATATAGGGCTGTGTTCCTATATCGGCACATTTTTCATATTCAATATCATAGTTCTTTGAAAGCAGTGTAGCCGAAGTCAATTCTGAAGTACTACATATCGCATTCTTTTTTTCTCCTGATAAAATACCCCAAAAGACGGTTTTAAATGCCTGAAGGCATGACAAGCAGATACCTGAAGCAGAAAAGATTTCCATCGGCTTGTTTTTCAGCAATCCGTGAACCATAGAAGCATGGGACGGAAGCATCTGATCCGGACTTGAGGTTGCACATGCCAACAATTCAATATCCGACTCCGAAACAGAAGAATCCTGTAACAGCTTCCGTATTGAATCAGCCGCCATTTCCGCATTTGTATGCGTTATTTCCTGTCTTTTTGTGAGTGCATAATAACGTTGTTTGATACCATTCTGCTTTAAGATGACAGGCTTAACTCTTGAATGTTTTCCTGCAATCAATCCTAAAAACTCTTCCATGTCCTCATTAGAGACCGGTTTATTAGGGAAATAACAAGATGTTCCCGTAATAAAAACATCATTTTTCATTTTCTTACTTGTTTTTAATTAGAAAATATATAAAGTACAATTGTTCTCTTAAGGAATTCACATCCAATCCATTTCTTAATGCATCCTGATATGATTTACCCAAGAAAATCAATCTGATTTGTTGAACAAGCAAATCTGTATTGCAAGAACTGCGTATCTCACCGTCCTTTTGTGCTTTGACAACAACCTGTCTTAACTGCGCCATCTCATTTTTTTCAATCTCACTCAGCATCTGGTGAAATCCGGGATAATATTTTTCAGCCTGCAAAATCAGACTCATATACGCACGCGTACCATTAATATCAGCTTCCGGCATGACAAACTGAGAAAGTCTATCCATTGCTTTGGCAATGTTGTCAACATATTGATTGAAGTATTCGAATAAAGACAAACCTGACAGATTATCTGACGCATGTTTTACTCGCTGCACGTCTAAAATATAAACGTTGATGACATCTATAAACAATTCCTGTTTTGTCGGATAATGATAAGAAGTACAGCCTCTTGACAGATTAAGGCTTTTCTCTATATCCTTTAGGGGGACCATGCTGTAATCTTTTGTCAGAAACTGTTTGAATGCAGTCTCCCTTATTAAAGCTTTTGTTTCTGAACCTTTTGTTCCTTTCATGATAATCTTTTTTAGTATCACACAAAAGTAGTTTTTTTAGATGAAAATACATTTGGTTTTTAATATTATTAAATATGTATGCATTTTCAGATAAACTAAATGAACCAAAGGCTTTTATAAGTCAATAAACACTTTCAGGATACCTTATCGCAACATATTTTTATCCATAATTTCCTGTACCATCATAATTTTGACTATATTTGTTTTCAAATAAGCCGATTAGTCGGTTTGTTCGGCATAGAGGAACCCAAACAGAAAGTGGAATTTCAAAACAGAGATGTTCCTCTATGTCTTTATTATTCCATCTTCCGGTAACCGGATTCTATCCCTGTTCCGCCATATCCCTAAAAAAATACCGACCGGATGGTATTTTTTACAGCAAAAGTATAAATATATACCATAAAAACAAAGGGAAAGGCCAATTATGCATTCTATCGGCAAAGAAATGCCTATGAAATATACATAATCCGCTTTTCCCTATGAGAAACATTATGTTACCGGCTTATCTTGAAGGCATCTTCATCTTAACCTGCACCTCCTGTGAGTTTAAAACACGAACCGGTGTCTTTTCTCCGGCTTTCAAATAGAACAGAAGATAATCCTTCGCACGCTGGGACTCGAAGAAACCTTTTTCGCGATACTCGGCAATCCACCTCTGAATCATCGGAATCTGCCAACGATTCATCAAAATATAGTAGCCGAAATAATACTCCAAATCGCTCAGGAAAATATTGAGTCTCAGGTAATCCCATCAGAACTGTCCTTTCTTTTTGTTTTTGGCGTTGAGTATGACTTGATGCTCATAAGTGTCACGAGAATTCTCCTAATCCTGTTGCGAAACAAATACATCGGGAATCACATTATCGGCATAGTCCCTTGTCTGAATGAAAGGAGATAGGAGTTCAATGGAATCCTTAATCTTTTCATATAAGGATAGTTTGTACTCTTTGCTGTACAGTATAACATCCTGCAAACGGATGGAAATGAGATGGGTTACCACGGAACATCCTATCATACAGTAATCCGGAACAGTCATTACCGATGTCAGACGTTTCATAAATCTGACTTCTGCTTTTGCCTGTTCTTCCTTATCCGATCCCTTGAAAGGATAATCTGATCCGACAATCTTCCGCATCCCCGATACAGGTTTGTAAGCTGCAAACCCGCATAAGCACAGAAAATGGAAGCACGAATAATCTTGAAAATAAGGGTACGGTTGCCCTTGTGTGCCATGTAAGGTAGGTCTTTTACACCAAAAAGCATTTTATTTTTCACTATCAAATCGGCAGAGATTGTCTTGCCCTCTTCTAACCGTCCCTTAATCTTGAAATTATGTTTTTGACATTCCCAAATATGAACAGGCACGTAGCTATCAGTGTTACATAATGATTGCCATTTTACGGCATTGCATTGACTTCAGTAACTTAAGTTTAGATATAGCTTGTTAACAGTGCAAATGTAGGTATTTAATCTCGTACCAGCGTCCGTTTCTCGTCGAAATTCACTACAGGGTCAACTATCTATTCTATCTTTATTCTATTTTCGATTCTTAATATATAGTTTGTTTCCAAGAAAAAGCGTTCCATTCGTACTGCCTGCCCCGTTCTAAACAAAGGTCTTGCACTATTGGCTATATAGGCTTTTTTCATAGAGAAATTCTGCGCTTTTTCCTGTTGTTCAAAATAACCAATAGTAGAACGTAATTGTCGTTCTCCCTCTTTTATCCAGTGATTGTCTCTACCTCCTCTTTGTTTCAGTTCTACAAATATGATTGTGTCTTCATAAAACAGACAACCGTCACAGCGGTTATCCATCTTCCCATCTGCCTTGCGTAGTTCAAGACAGTGGTCAATCGGTACAAAATTAACTTTTATCTGAGGATAATTATCGACTGCTGCAATCCAATTTTGTCCCTGTTTTTCTGCGATGTATGCCTTTCCGACAGTTGGAGCTGGCCGGTCACATATACCAAATTTGCGTTTTTTTGATGACGATATATGTTCTGTTGGAAAAAAGTCAATCATAATTCCTGTTGTATTTCCAATAAATTAGCAAAATCTTCATTTGTTCTCTCCAGCATTCTGTTTAGGAAGTTCTCATCGGAAGGAAGCCCATGATATGTATCCAGTGTGGTTACCGTTCCTTCTACTTCATTGAATTCGTAAATGGCAAATTCATTTGGTCGTATGGAAGCTTTTATGGGATAAATAGCGTTTATTTTTTCTTGCATTGTATCAGAAAGATAATTATCGGGAGCCAATAGTATACCGGTTTTGACAGCTATAGTCAAGCTATTAATAAGGTATGGACTATGTGTTGTCACCACCAAACGATTTGTTTCTAAAGCATTGTTGAAAGCCAACAATTGTTTCATTATCATCCATTGTGATTTCGGATAAAGATTTTGTTCTGGCTCTTCCACTATATTGACAAATGCTGATTTGTTGAATTTAGCAGAAACGGCTGAAAGGGCAATCCGCCGTTGCTCGTTTGTAAGATTTGGTATATTCCATATATTTGCCACTTCCGCTTCGAAACGTTTTGCTTCATCACTACTCATTTTTTGGACATCATTTGCTTGATCTTTTACAGATTCAGACAAATGTAAAGAAACCAAATAAAGCGGTACAATGGACTGGAATCCACTAGATGCTTCCGTCAACTTCACTTTGTAATCTTCACCTTTGACATAAATAATGTCGTTTGGCTTATTATATTCTAGTTGCGCATGGTTGATTGGCAATTCTAGGCTACTTTTGATGCGTTGTTTGGCATTGTCATATTCTGTTAGAAAGGCCAACAATGCATCTGGCAAATCTTTAATCAGATTTGGTTTGTTGACCATACTAAGAAAATTTCGTTCGGCGGGAACATACATGATTTGAGGGAGGGCATAGTTGTTCAATGTATCATCTTTCTTTTCTATGATAAATTCACCTTGCCTGGTATAGGTAAACTTGTAGGAATCCCCTTCGTAGAAAATCTCAGTCCGTTCCTTTATGAAATAATTGGAAATGCGGTGGTAGCCACAATATTTGTTCTTAAACTTAGCGGCGGTAAATTCTTTTTCTTTGAAATCTCCCCGTGTTAAGACTTTCTCCATCCATGTAAAGGTGGAAATCAGTTTGGCAACCGTACTTTTACCGCTACCTTGGTTGCCGATAAAGACGGTTACTTTATTTATATCTATCCATCCGTCTATTGCAGAGGTTGTCTCTTTTATCGGACCGAAATTCTTAATTTTGACTCTACTCATATTATTTGCTATATAGACCTGTCACAAAGGTAGTGTTTCTAAATGAGATAACCTAATGAATATTGTGTTTCATTTGTCTTGAATATAGGTGCTTTTTCCAGTTTTTTCGGAAAGATGAATTTTGTGAAACAGAAAATAATGAACTATGGGGTATGTTAAATACATGATTATATTGATTTTATTATTGAATATTATTTATACTGATAAAAAAATGCTGTTCCAAGTATAAAATGGCACATATTCCTTTAGAGTCGAATTGTTCTGTATGTCTGCCAAAATCTTGCTTTTCTCTACCATGATTCCCCTGCCTTTGTTTTTCGGTCCAAAGAATTTGACAGATGCGTCCTTTTGTTTCTCAAATTTGGAATAAAGAGAAAGCATATATGTCAGCAAGTAATTGTGAGTGGTAATGAAAATATATAAATCACACTCCTGAAGTACACGAATGAACTTGAACCTAACTTTAATAAAAGCTGGGCAAGTTGGTTTACGACTCATCCCAAAACAGAACGGTGTTCGCATTAATTTCCCCCATTCAGTATAAGATACAGGATAAAAGCCGACTTTACGCAGATCTTTCGCTAACAAATGCGCTTCCATGTTTCTGCTTTCTGTTTGCATAAGTGGCTATTCATTTGCAATACCTTGAACTATAATTTCTGTTTTAACAGTTCTACAACCTGTTTCAATGGAGTGTCTTCTGACTCGCGCAAAACAGGAAGCAACAATGTATGTGGCAGATTGATATAGGTTTGGTTTGAAATAGTATATCATATCTTCTGTCAAAATATACTCAAACTGCTTTGGGAAGTGGAATTCTTCTCAAAAAAGTCATAACGCACCTGCAAGGTGTCAGTAAGTATTTAAGTACATGGGGGTTGCCCGTATCATTCTTGCTTATAAAGATATTATTCCTCTAGTGAAATCAAAAAGTTTATTTGCAAAGTTCATAAAATCAGTAAGTAATCTACTGTCAATCATTGAATGATGTTCCTTCATAAATAATGTTCATTTATTGAAAAGAATGAATGGGATATTATTTTTTTAATTATAAAATTACTATTACTAAACTCTAATCATGTGATATTTTAATATTACGTAAAGATACGTTTTCTTAAGACATCCTTTACTTCTATAAATTAGAAATAATGTCAATGCTGAATTAAGTTCAAAATATTCTAGGATATAAGAAACTTAATGTACCATTTCTCTTTTTTATTTAATATTCTTTTAGACAATATCTTTTTGGTTAAAATTGGCCAATTCCTCAATTCATATTTTTGTTTACATTAAGGTTGCCTTTTATTTGAATTTTCGTTCTAGCAACAGATGAATTGAATTAACATTGTCAGAAGTATAAATTGGATAAGCATAGGGAGGAGTTCCCTAAACTATCATTATTTGTTCCTGATTAAGCAGTACATCGATTATTTCAGTATTAGAAAATTTATTCATGAAATCCAACTCTTGATTGCCACATTTTTTAACTTTGTAAATAGAAGTAAACTAATTCTATTGGTATAAGCCATAGGCTTTATGTTCTTTGCTAATTCATTGTTTTCTCTAACTTGTTCTTCCAATTACAATATAACTCAACTATATTTTTATATACAAATCCATTACTCTTTAACCTAAGAATATATATAGGTACAGATAAGCACCTTACATATTCACAAAATGTTAAGGAATTACATTCAAAAGATGTTTTTGTATCAACAATTTTCTTGTTTATTTGAGTTGAATAAATTTCCAAAAAATTAAGTAAAGCATATAATTCGCCAGAATGTTTGTCTATAAATTTTAAATAACTATTCATTACCTCATCTGGCAGATCTACACGATCATTAATATCAATAGAAGGTTCTTCAAAACCAGCTTTGACAAATTTTTCAAGGAATGAATTACCTATTACACTAATAGTATCATTGAATTCTTTTATTAATTGAGAGGTTTGTCTGGTGCATAAAGTTTTTTGAGCTTTTTGTGCTAACATTAATTGCCAAAAAGATGTTATAAAAAGGAGTGACCCTGTTAGATAATATACATTTTCAATTATAAATGAAAGACTCATATTTTTCAGTATAATTAATTTATTAAGTAGTTATTCATAATTATTTCACATATGTCGAATTTGTATTATCTTGATATCGGATAAAAAACTTTTATGTATCTGCTTAAATAACAAAGTAAAGCAGAAAAGAAAAAAGTTATCGGTCACGATTTAGTAACCATGTAAGTGTACTGAACTACTGCACTTTACAAGTTGTCGAATAACTCTATGCAAATATAAATATATTTTTGGAAACTACAAAATGAACAATCTAAATTTATAGAAATGCGGACAGTGATATTAAGTCCGCATTACTCATTATCGTTGCTGTTTCATTTTTTTCATCGACTCACTATATATACGCTATTTCAGACGTTTGCGTACTTTATCAAGGAAATAAGGTAGATTATCTTTCTTGTGGCATTTCATGTTCAAATAAGAATATGAAATATAGTTATCATCGAAGTGATATAGAGGTATTGGAAAAAACAGAACGCTCAAAATGAAAAGTGCAGTGCGCACTGTTTATCTCGGAAAACGCAATATTGTCTTCGTTACTGTCGTACTGTTTCGGGCTGTGTCGTGCAATTATCATTTGTATCACCCTTCAATACGAGCGAGGAGGAAAATGGTCTACAAAGCCGTCAGTACAAACCAATCAAGATTCCCTATCAGAACGGAGGGGCGACCAGTGCGGAGAGCAGCGGCCCATAACATCTCTGGTATTGCCTCCCATCTGAAAAATCGACTGTATCCATATACATCCCATACGAAAAAAAACGGAGGTTCTTTCTTCTTTACATTTCCCCATATTCTCCTTATTCCATTTGAACATTATGGAAAGCTTTTTGGACGTATTATGAAAGGGAAATGATCCCAATCACAGGATTATGCCACAACCGAATCGCTGCTTTATGCCACTAACTAGGCTTTAGCAGCGATAGAAACACACAGATATTAACTTCAGCCATTATATTACTTAATTTTGACCAGTTATTTATTTTATATCATAGAAAGGTGATTTAATAATGTCTCATAAATCAAAAACGTTAATATAAGTTTTCTTTATATTTATGCTTTTATCTATCTTCTTCATAGAAGCAATATGACATATATAATCTGGATATAAGAATATATAGAAAGTATAATAGATTCGGCCATTTATTTCTGTGCGATTATTTTCAATCTCAAAAGATTTTAAATCTAAATTCAATCCCTCACCTGCTGCTTTAAGAACAGCTTCTTTCTGTGTCCAATAATTGAAAAAAGCAATTACTTCACTTTTATTATTTATTTTATTACGTTCATTTTTAGTCATAAAACTCAAGTAATCATCTATGCGTATATTGGCTATTTTCTCAATATCTATCCCAATAGCATAATTCTCAATTAGAGCGCAAGTAACAACCTCAGACGAGTGAGAGATATTAAAATTTATATTACTATTTGCAAAGAATGGCTTTCCGTAATGATTGTATCTAATGAAATTTTTTACATCTTCGTTTCTTCCTAATAATTTTAATCCTTTTTTAAGTAATATTCTTCCTAATAAAGACATTTGAGCGTCTTGCCAGTTATGAAATTTAAACAATCCTTGATAAAAATTCACATCAAACGCCTGGCTATATTTTTCTAGTAAATATTTATGTCTGTAAGGAGATATTTTAGAATATAATAACAACATGGCTTTTTTAATTTAAATAATAGTTAATTCAGTTTTTTGGGGTTTTATTTATATAGTAAATCTCAAGAATTTATTCGGCTATTTTCATCCATCATTGACGAATTAGAACTTTCTTCTTTAGCATTATAATCTTGTGAAGCAATCTTAATTTTTCTCTCACCCACTCTTGTTAACAATTAAATCCATATATCCTCTATACAAAAGTTATAATATTTATTACCTCTTGATTATTCAAATCTTGATAGTCCCATAATACTTTTGAAATGAAATACTATATTTTGTAATCATTTGCAGATATTCTTCCTCGAAAGGCTTCGTATTACTTAGTCTTTTAAAGCGTATTTCAGAGTAACAAACACCTACTCTATGTAGCTGTTATCTCCATTCTTAAGCAGGTTCTGAAACTCTAATAATATGAATATTTGAATGACTGAACATTTGTCATAGTGTTTCTTCATATTTATTCTGTTTTTAATATGCAATATATATATATCTAGATAGTAATGCAATTATATAAGTAATTATTTATGATTATTTTACATATAAAAATGTCGTATCTTTATCTAGAAATAAGAGTTTAAATAAACAAAAATCAACAGATGAATCTAAGCATTTTCAAAGATGACAATACACTACCGCTTTCCATACATACGAAAATTATTATTTTTCATATTCGTTGCTGTGACATATTACTCAAAGCGGACAGTTTAAGTGCAACCTAAATGAAGAGAACAAAATGACAGCTCAAACCGTTGCCACTTGAGTCAAACATTTCGAATGCTGAGGAATCAAGGAGTATATATACGTTATGGATAGAGGTGCAAGGTCATCATAAACTACTCGGATGAGGAAGCCGTGCTCAAAATCCTCTAATTGAAACGACAGAGGAACTGTGCAGCCAAGGAAGTTTGGCAGAGTATTTCAACGAATTGATACTCATAACTGTTGTGAAGAGCTCTGTATCTGCGAATCTATAGAGCCCCAGAAATAGTTGTTTTTTAACATATTTTCTTTCATATTTAATAGAAGAAAATATTGTGTTGACAATATCTTGAAAAAATAAAGTGAATACGCCCCATATGGAAAAAATGGGCTTTCTAAAGTTCCACATTTCCCCACGTTCTCACTATCAAAACATTGCGGATATTCTTTATTTATGAAAGGAAAATGCCCCAACCACAAGATTGCACTACTACTGATTTATTTCTTATGCCACCAGCAGGGTTTGGTACGACTATAGGGATACGACTGAATATTAACTTTGTCATCATGCTACTTAATTTTGATGAGGTACTTACATTATAAATAGATAATTGAGTCCAGTGAAAAAACATCCCATTTTCTGTTTATTAAAACTTAAAATTATATTTAGTTTCTTTACACTTTATATTTGTAAAAAATAACTACTAAATTACGTAAAATCGTATTCAAGTTTTAACTTAAAAAAGTTTCTGATTTTTCAAATGGACTCATGTTTTTTAAACAGTATATAATGACTGAATTAAAAGATGCTTAAATTTATCATTTAAGTTTTTCTAATATTTTTTTTCCTATAACTCTTGGATGATTTAAAATTGTATAATGGTTCGCATTTGGTATCTCTATCACACTAAGTTGACTTGTAGAATGTACTACATTTTCAACATTATTCATCTTTTGAAATTTTATATGTTTTGCTTTTGGGTCATTTTTAACAAATTTCATAGCTTTGAATAAAATTATTTTTGTATACTCTAATTTACCAGATATTGACTGATTTAACAACTTATTATTTGCTATAATCATCTCATCTCTATCAGTCTTTGGTTCACATTTTTTTAAATAATTCAAATATTCATTTCTTATACTTATAATTTTTTGATCTCCATCACTTAAAAGTGTATCTAATAAAAAAACAATCATATTTCTATATTCTAGTTGTTCCAACATATAAGCCATCTCTAAAGCTATTTGTCCTCCTAAAGACCATCCTAATAGAACTATTGGATCATGCTTTGCACGGTTTTCTTTTAACACAAATGACAAATAGAGTTTCGCTAATATCTGTAAGTTGCTTATTTTGGGAGTATTATACATATTATACGAATCTATTCCCCATGAAGTACATTTAGGAATTAGTTCTTTACTTAATGATTCATAGACTTCAACTCCTGCATCTCCAGAATGGATCATAAATATATCAATGCTTCCACCATCTATCAACTTTCTAATTAACAAATTATTGAAATTTCTGTAATTATCACATAAATTCCTAATGGTTTTATATTTATAAATATCAATGATTTTTACTTGGATGTTTTCGGATTTATTAATACGATGAATTAATTTGATGGCAAGGATACTGTTACCGCCCAGACGGAAGAAGTCATCGTCGATGCCTATTTCCGCCGCGTTCAATCCAAGCACATCGGCATATATGCCACACATACGTACCTGC